>R21__coassemble_2610_pt1 | contig 10056 bp, 9 predicted proteins | sample R21__metabat2_high_PE_038 | metagenome-assembled genome bin R21 | reverse complement strand
GAAACCAATGGTTTCCTTTAATTATGTTAAAATGAGTATAGGAGGAATAACATGAATAAAGTTGTATTTACTGAAGAAGCACCTTCTGCTATCGGCCCATATAGCCAGGCCTATCTAGCAAAGCACACTCTATATATTAGTGGACAGTTGGGTATTGATCCAGTAACTGGTGAACTTGTTGAAGGAGTTGAGGCACAATGCCAACAGTCATGTGAGAATATTGGAAAGATACTTGCAGAAGCAAAAATGGGGTTTGAGGATGTTGTTAAAACAACTTGCTTTATCGCTGATATGGATGATTTTGCAGCATTTAATGAAGTGTATAGTAAATATTTCATCAGCAAGCCAGCAAGGAGTTGCGTTGCTGTAAAGCAATTGCCAAAGAATGGCTTATGTGAAATAGAGACAATTGCCTATAAAAAGAAAAAATAGAGCTCAATGAGCTCTATTTTAATGTTTCCAGATTCTTCATAAATTTATAGCAAGTTAAATCAGGATGCATTGGTGATAAGCAAATATAACCTTGTGACAAACATGCTCTGTCACCATCAGGATATTTAGTTGTGTCAAATGTATTATTACTGATTTCTGTGTCGTATATTAGATATTCACCATCCTGTACTGGCGTACAGCAGTTTTTGTATATATCAAATCCGCCAAAGCCACAAGTTTTGTAGCCTTTCATTTCGTCTTTTGGAATGTTTGGGATATTGACATTTAAAGTATATTCTCCAGTAGATGGCTGTTCAATTAACCATTGAGCAATTTTTGTTGTAATCTCAGCAGCATCTTCATATTCGTAACTGTCTCCGAAATCAAGAGAAGTGGCTATTGAAGGGATTCCATATAATGTCCCAATTAATGCTGCACCGCATGTGCCGGAACAAATTGTGTCACTTCCAACATTAGCTCCCTGGTTAATGCCACTAATTAACATGTCAATCTGATTTGGGAATAGACGAGCTAGGCCTATTTCCGCACAATCTCTTGGTGTTCCGCTAATTGAGTATGCTGCTTCAGCGTTTTCAAAGTTTTCTTTCTTGACTCTGATTTGTCCGACAACGATGGAACTGCCGGCACCGCTTCTTTGTGATTCTGGGGCTACAACTACAACCTTTGCAATTTTGCTAAGGTGTTTTACAAGTGTTTTAATACCTGCTGCGTTAATTCCGTCATCATTTACTACCAGTATTTTCATCGTTTGATTCCTTTCCAAATTTAATTGTCCAAAATGATTTTACTATATCTGCGATAAGCGAGAAGGAAGCTGAGATTAAGACATTTCTAGTGTCTCCATCATATTTGCTGAAAGATTTTGCAGCCTCTTTAGCCAAATTCCAACGGTTATCAGCAATCTCATACAGGGTGTGAATGCCCTGCGCATTAATAATATCATAGATAGTGTTGATAAAAGTTATTCTTTCATCAATAGTCAGGTCGTTATACCATGAATTCACCGAAGAATTAACTATTCTTGCAGTTTGTGTCAAACCGTCTTCGTTAACAAAGTGCCCATATTCGATTTGCCATGTATAAGGATCGTGCTGCCAAATGAAGTCATCAGAATTGGAATGTATAATTTTATGGTCAACATTATTTGACATCAACAATCCAACAATACTGCCTTGTGGAATATAACTGGCGATTTTGGAAACGAAATTTGTATATTTTTCTGAAGCAACAAATTCATCACTGAACCCAGGCCCATCAAAGTTATAAACCTTTTTAATTCTTTCATTTCCGTTCATTACTGCCGCGTATACAGCGAGGTTACCACCTTTTGAATGACCACCAACATAATAAATGTGCCGTTTTTCGATGGTGTCAGTTAAATATTCCCAGGCTCTTTCTTGAGCTGGTACTGGACACATAAAGGACATGTTAAAATCTTCCTTCCACCCATTTACTGTTGAATCAGTTCCTCGATAGGCAATATAACGCTTAAAAGGTGAAATCTTTATGGTAATAGCAGAAAATTGTTTTTGCTGCTGATAATCTGTCTCGCTGACATAATTGTAAAGAGAAAAATGCTGATAACGTTTTGAACTTATCAGCAGGTTCAGAGTTTTTAATCTGTCAGGATCTTTCTCTCTATTAATTGTCATTTTGCATGCTTCGGATAATTTCACTGGTTTATCAGATACGACATCATCCCAATGAATGTAAGCAAGATTGGCGCATACTAGAGCATCAATTTCTCCGAATGGTCTTTCCCAGAAAGATATCCTAGAATATTTCTCAATGTAATCGTTGAGGTTGATAATAATCACCACCGCGATTAATTGTAGCACACTTTATTAGATTTTACCTTTATTAAACTGCAAACGAGCCAAGGCATCGTTAATAAAAGGGAAATAAAGATGTAATTTTCCATTGGATTAATTAGAAGGCTAACTAATACAAAGGCAATATTGAAAATGATTGAAGCAATTAGGAATAAATTGCAATAGAAAGCTGTATCTGAATCGTTAAGCATAATAATTGTGTCAAAGAAAAGGGAAATACCAGCAACGAGTGTTAAACCATACAAGACGGAGAAAACCTTGTTGTTAACAAGTAAAGAAAGCGAAAGGAAAAAGAAAGGAACTGACTTTGTTGCTGATATTTTCCCTGATCCATGAACAAATGAAAGAACTAAAATACTAGAAATAATAGAGCCCCAACAGATGATGTTGTGTCCGTTAATATATGAAGCTATTGATAAAAGTAATAAGCCGTAACTTGCGATTGTAATGTTTGTTTTATTCATAACTGCCACCTTCCTTGTGACTATATTCTATTACAAGGGCATATTAACATTGACCATTTTTTTGGACAGTATTACAATGAATTCAGAGGGAAAAGATATGAGTAATAAACAACGTGTAATGGCTCTTTTAGAGTATCTGAAGGAAAATACAAATGCATCCCATAAGGTTAATGCCGAGACTATTATCCAACATTTGGCAACCCAAGGATTTTCTGTCGAAAGGAAAACAATCTATAACGACATAGCTCAACTTTCTGATATGGGTTACTTTATCAGCAAAGAAAAAGATGGGTATTATTTTGACAATGAGTTATTCGAACTTGCTGAGCTGAAAATGCTTGTTGATTCAGTTAATTCGTCAACCTTCTTAAGCAAGAAAAAAAGCAGAGCTATCAAAGATAAACTGTTATCACTCACTAATGTTTATGATAGAAAACTAGTTGACGAAAGCAAGTATGAAAGCAATAAAACCGAAAATGAGCAAATACTGTATAACATAGACGCCATTATTAGAGCTATTGCTGATAGAAGTGCCATAACATTTAAATATTATGATATCGATCTGGACAAAAAGAAAAACTACCGCCAGCATAATTATCAGATATATCCATATTCTTTAATTGTTAATAACAATAGATATTATTTGATTGGTCAATCAATAAAAAGAGATAATTTGTCCAATTATCGTTTGGATAAGATGGACCAGGTAAAGCCAATAGATGAAAAATTCTATGATGTGCCTGATATTAAAGACTATATGAATAAAGTGTTCAGCATGTTCTCAGGAGAAATGTGCAACATAACTCTTAAATGCTCAAGAATGATGTTTGCGGAAATTGAGGACAAGTTTGGCAAGGATGCCATTATCACTGAGAAAAATGAAGATTATTTCATCTGTAATGTCAATGCGCTGATATCTCCTCCTTTTTACAGTTGGTTATTTACTTTCGCAAATGAAATAGAAATATTAACTCCTCAGAAAGTTAAAGACCAGTTCATGGAAAGATGCTCTCTTGTTCTTGAAACATATAAATAATGTCAACAAAAACATTAGATATGTTGATATTTATAAAGGGGTGTTCTATAATATTAGCAGTCATACGATTAGAGTGCTAAAGGAGATGGAATTATGAAACAATTCAAAACAGAATCAAAAAGATTACTGGACTTAATGATCAACTCTATCTATACAAACCACGAAATTTTCTTAAGAGAGCTCATTTCAAATGCTTCAGATGCTCTCGATAAGAGACACTATATGTCTTTAACTGATGCAGCATATAACTGCTCAAACCCATTAACTATTCAACTAGCTGTTGATGAACAAAAAAGAACTTTGACTATTGAAGATAATGGTATTGGTATGAACAACAAGGAAATTGAAGAAAACCTTGGTACCATTGCTCATAGTGGTTCATCACAATTTAAACAGCAAATTGAAGATGGCAAGGAAGTCGATATCATCGGTCAGTTTGGCGTAGGATTCTATAGTGACTTCATGGTTGCTGATAACATCGTTGTGGAAACAAAAACTGTCAATGATGAAGCAGTTAAGTGGACTTCTAATGGCCAGGATGGTTATACGGTCGGTAAATCTGATAAGGAAACAGTTGGTACTAAAATTACTCTTCATTTAAGAGAAGATACAAAAGATGTCAAATACTCACAATTCCTGGATAAATACGAAATTGAGCAGTTGGTAAAGAAGTATTCTGACTATATTCGTTATCCAATTCAGATGACTATGGAAAAATCTGTTCCTGTTGATGGCGAAGAAGGAAAATATCAGACTATTGAAGAATTAAGAACGCTTAATACAATGGTTCCTTTATGGAGAAGAAATAAGAAAGGAATCAAAAAAGAAGACTATAATTCTTTCTATAAATCCCAATACTATGATTATGAAGACCCATTAGAGGTAATTCATTATTCATTGGAAGGCAATATTTCTTATAAAGCTTTACTGTATATTCCTAATCGTATTCCTTATAACTACTATTCAAAGGAATATGAAGCAGGGTTACAGCTTTACAGTAAGGGAGTCTTTATCCAGGATCATTGTAAGCAACTGCTGCCTGACTATTTCCACTTTGTAAAAGGATTAATTGATTCAGATGATGTATCTTTAAACATTTCCCGTGAAATATTACAGCAGGATGCTCAACTTCAGTCTTTGAACAAGTCGATTACAAAGAAGGTAAAAGGAGCACTTGTTGACATGCTGGTTAAGGATAGAGAAAAATATGAAAAGTTCTACAAGAACTTCGGCTATTCCTTAAAGTATGGATGTTACCAGGATTATGGAACACATAAAGATGAGTTGCAGGATCTATTAATGTTCAAATCTACTAATGAAGACAAATATGTCACATTAAAAGAATACAAAGAGAGAATGAAGGAAGGACAGCAGAGTATTTATTATGCTACTGGCGCTTCAGTTGAAGCAATCAAGAAACTTCCTCAGATTGAACAATTAATAGATAAAGGCTATGAGGTATTATACTTCATGGATGATGTCGATGAGTTCGTCGCAATGATGATGCATGACTATGATTCTAAGCCATTCAAGTCAGCTCAACAGAGTGAGGACAATATTGATACTGAAGAAGAAAAACAGCACAAACAGCAACTTACTGAAGACAACAAAGATCTTCTTGAAAAGATGAAGGAAGTTCTGAAAGATAAGGTTAATGATGTCATCATTTCTTCAAAGTTGAAATCACATCCAGTATGTTTAACTGCTCAGGAAGGCGTTTCAATGGAAATGGAAAAGACTTTGTCAAAGATGCCTGATGGCGGCCAGGTTAAAGCTAGCAAGGTTCTGGAAATTAACCCTGACCATGATATCTTCAAGACGCTTCAGAAAGTCTATCAGAAAGATGCAGGTGCCATTGATGACTATGCTGATATCCTTTATCAGCAGGCATTACTTATTGAAGGATTCCCGGTTGATGATCCAGTAGAATTCTCAAATAAGATTTGTAAATTAATTATGAAAACTGATGAATAGAAGGATAATGTCCTTCTTTTCTTTCTGGGTGTATAATGTCAATGTGCTATTTTTAGCACAATAGGTGAAAAAGATGAAGATTGAAAGACCATATCCGCAATTGACCATAACTGATAAAGGCTTTAAATTTCTAAAGCAGAACAGTTGGGTATATGAAGACGAAGTAATAGAGATAAATGGTGATTACCAAAATGGTGATGTTGTTGATGTCGTTTCTTTGAAAGGAAAATATGTCGGCAGCGGTTTTATATCAGATAAATCAAAAGTAAAAGTCAGACTGTTTTCAAGGAACGCTTCTGAAACTTTTAATGACGAGTTCTTTTCAAGAAGAATCAGATATGCGATAGATTACCGTAAGACTGTAATGGACAATCTGGATAACTGTCGTTTGGTTTTTGGAGAAGCCGATGGTTTACCTGGTGTCACAGTTGATAAATTTAATGATGTTCTTGTTTGTACTATTCTTTCATTTGGCATGGAAAGAATTAAAAAGGTTTTATATGATGCCTTACTATATTGCCTGTCTGAAGATGGCGAAGTAATTAATGCCATTTATGAACGAAATGATAATTCAGGCAGATTACTGGAAGGCTTGGAAGAAAACAAGGGGTACTATTGGAAAAATCCTGATGTCACTGATTGTGTAACTGTCATTGATGAAAATGGTATAAAGTTTGTTGTTGATTATGAAAATGGTCAGAAGACAGGTTATTTCCTTGATCAAAAGTTCAATAGATTATTGGTTAGAAATGTTGCAAGAAATAAGAAAGTCTTGGATTGCTTCACTCATACAGGATCATTTGCGCTAAATTGTGCATATGGTGGAGCGATATCCGTTACAGCAGTAGACATCTCTGAAACAGCAATTGAAACAGCAAAATTGAATGCTGAAATTAATGGACTATCAGACAAGGTGGAATTTGTTGTTGATGATGTATTCGATTTTCTTGATAAAACAAGCAAAAGAGAATATGACATGATTATTCTTGACCCTCCAGCATTTACAAAGTCAAGAAGCACTATACAAAGTGCCTATAATGGTTATCGCCAGATAAATGAAAAGGCTATGCAGATATTAGGCAAGGGAGGTTACCTAGTAAGCTGCTCATGCTCGCATTTTATGAGTCAGAAACTTTATGAACAGATGCTTCTTGAAGCTGCACGAAATAGTAACGTTCAACTGAAGCAGGTTTCTTTCACACAGCAGGGCAAAGACCATCCTATTCTTTTAAATGAAGAGCAGACTAATTATTTGAAGTTCTATATTTTTCAGATTGTGTAAGAAATAATAATGTGCTAAAATAATAGCACACGGCCTGTTGGTGAAGTGGTCTAACACATTGCCCTCTCAAGGCAACACTCACGAGTTCGAACCTCGTACAGGCTACCATCGTTAACAAAAGGCTTGTAAAAGCCTTTTAATTTTAGGTGAAATATGGATAAGAAAAAATTAAAACAAAACTATCTAACAGGAAGGACAACAGTTCTAATCATTGGCATTTTTGCGATTGTTAACTGTTCTCTTTATTTAGCAAAGATTAGTGCTGGTGTTGTATTGATGCCGGCAATTCCACCTCTATCTCTAATTTATTCTTTGGAGAAGGCATCTGAAGGGTTTGTTCAGTATATTGTTATTGCCCTTGGTACAGTTGGAATGGTTATGTTGTATGGCTTTTTATACTTAAAAGCTAAGAAAAACTGGAAGTACTTACTGGCAGCAACAATTGTTACGGTTATTGATGCAGGTGTACTAATTGCTTATGTTATCGCAAACCAATCATATTCAACAAATACTGTTGATATATTGTTTGAGGGTTTGTTCCTTTACCAACTGGTGAAGGCTACTATGGCAGGCAGAAAATTGGGAGATGACGTAATTATTAGTGCAGAAGAAACAAAGCCAGAATACAACGTTAAAAATGGCACTAAAGTTTACGAGTATGATAAAGTAATGGCCAAGGAAAATAAATGTGCAATGCCTTGGGCGTTGGCAATTTCCTTCTTGGGTTTCTCATTGGTAATTATCCTTGATGTGCTTCTTTATACAGTATTATTCCAAAAATCCGAAGAAATGGCATTGGCAGTTTTCATTGTCATAGCACTCATTTGTTTTGTTGGATATTTCTTCGTTTTAAGGGCAATACAGCCATATTCTATCGCACCGGTTATAATATACTACCTTGAGAATAATTTGCTTCACAGGGCAAATCTGAACATTCCAGGAGAGGTTACGGAGTTCCATAAACTTGCTGTGGAAAATGAAAATGCAAGACGTTATAAATGCTCATATCTAAATGAAAAAGGCAAAAAGAAGAAGGTAGTTATTCCAAAATCTTACCCGGGAATTATTGAAATAATACGAAAGGCTGAAGGAAGATAAAAAAAATGGTGGAATTCAATTCCACCATTTTATTTTGTGTATTGATACTAGTGAGAAGCCTTTTCGGTTTCCATATCGATGATTTTTCTGAACTGAGTTTCATAAAGCTGCTTGTAGATCCCGCCCTGTTCTAGCAGTTCTTCATGCTGACCTTGTTCAGCGATGTGTCCATCAGAAACAACAAGAATTTCATCAGCAGCAAGGATAGTTGAAAGTCTGTGGGCAATGACGATTGATGTTCTGTTTTGCATCATTACTTCCAAAGCAGACTGAATAGATGCTTCAGAAATTGAGTCTAGTGAAGAAGTAGCTTCATCGAGAATTAAAATCTTAGGATCCTTAAGAATAACTCTAGCAATTGATAATCTTTGTTTTTCACCACCGGATAATTTCAAACCTCTGTTACCAACTTGAGTATCATATCCATCAGGCTGTGAAACGATAAAGTCATGGATATTAGCAATTTTACATGCTCTTTCAAGTTCTTCCTGTGTAGCATCGTTTTTAGCGAACAACAGGTTGTCTTTTATTGAACCATTGAACATATAAGCTTCCTGGGTAACAACACCAATGCTATCACGCAGATAGTATAAGTCAATGTCACGAATATCTATGCCATTAATCTTGATGCTTCCACTAATAACGTCATATAAACGAGGAAGCAGGTTAACGATTGTGCTCTTTCCTGATCCACTTGGACCAACGATGGCATACATCATGCCACTAGGGACCTCAAATGATAAGTGATTGATTAGTGGAATATCAGGTGAATAGTTAAACTCGACGTCTTCATATGAAATATTAGTTTCGGAGAAATCAGGCTTAACAGCATCTTCTTTATTAACGATTGTGCTTTCCATATCAAGATAATCGAAGATTCTTGTAAACAGTGCTAAACTTCTAGTGAAATCAACGGAAATATTCAATAATGATTCTACTGGTCTGTAAAGCCTATTAATCATATTGACTGTTGCAGTAATGGTACCAACTGTTACAGCTGTATCACCCTTTTTGATAATAAGATAACCACCAGCCATGTAAATGAGCAATGGGCCAAGGTTAGTGAAAATACCCATAATTACTCTGAACCACTTGCCGGCTCTTGATTCTTTGATAGAAAGTTTTGTAGCCTCATCGTTTAATTTGTCGAATTGAGCGTCTTTTGCATCTTCCTGGGTAAATAATTTAATTAATAGTGAACCAGAAACAGATAATGCTTCATTCGTTAAATCGTTAAGTTCGTCAGCTTTTGCTTGAGATAATGACAACATTTGCCATCTGTTTTTACCAGCTGATTTAGTAGGTAAAACCAATAATGGAATTACAAGAATGCCTACAGCAGCAAGCTTTAAGTCAATATTTACTAAGGCTGTTACTGTTGTGACAACTGTACAGATGTTACTTACAACACTTGTCAATGTAGATGATATTGCAGAAGAAACGCCATTAATATCACTGTTCATTCTTGTGATGATGTCACCTTGTTTTTCAGAAGTGAAGAATGAATGTGGCATTGTCTGAAGATGCTCAAACATTTCATCTTTCATGTCGTAAACGATTTTTTGTGAAACCCATCCATTGATGTAACTTTCCAAAACGCCAATAATCTGTGAAGCGCCTAATGTGACAATTGCGGCAATGACTAACTGGATCAATAGTTCAAAATCTTTTCCTAATATTGCCTCGTCAATGATTTTTGCGGTAATCAATGATGGTAATAAGCCAACTACTGAAGAAATAACTATGATGATTAAAACGAGTAATAATTGGAACCAGTAAGGCTTCAGATAACTGAAAATTCTTACTAATAGTTCTTTTGTTACTTTTGGCTTGTTTTGTTTTTCTTCATCTGTTAAAAAACCTCTTGGACCAAGCGAATTTCTAGGTGCCATAATACTTCTCCTTAACTATTTAAAC
>R21__coassemble_2559_pt1 | contig 10192 bp, 8 predicted proteins | sample R21__metabat2_high_PE_038 | metagenome-assembled genome bin R21 | reverse complement strand
CAAATAAACTTGACAAAATTGTTAGGCAAAAACCAAATGCAGAAACGAGCGCCATATCTGAACCGATTGATTTAAAAATATACCAATATAGAGGCATCATTAAAATTTGTGAAACGATTAAAGTAATCGCCCTTTTCTTTGTTATTGTCTTAATTTGAACTACATCGCTATCAGCGCTCTTGTTTCTTATCCAATTTATCAGTCCACAGATAAGAATCGGAATCAAAATGGCAGAAGAAAAAACTTCACCATAAAAGTTTTGTCTTATAGAAATAATGATATACAGAACGCAATTTGTTAATTCAAAAAAATAGTATTCGATTTTAGCCGCAGACATCATAATACTGCCAACTGAACAAAGTACAGCATATACAATGCTGATAAGTGAACTCTTCGTAATTACCGCAACAACAATATTAATCAATGAAGCAGTGATTAAAAATATCTTCTCAAATTTTGTCAGGTTTTTAAACATCTCAACTTCTCCCTTGGCAAAAAATAAACGAACATAAGTTCGTAAAATGTAATGGAGCAGGTAACGGGAATCGAACCCGCATAACCAGCTTGGGAAGCTGGTGTTCTACCACTGAACTATACCTGCACGTTTTTATTATATCATATGCTGTTTAGTTATGAATATTAGCATTCCTTTTGTAATTGTGTTTATAATTAGTTTAGGAGATTTTGTTATGAAACAATATATTGGAATCGATCTTGGTGGAACCAATGTACGAGTTGGTAAAGTAAATGAAGAAGGGGAAATAACATACGTTCAGAAATCCCCATCTTTTGCCCATGAGGGAGTAGAAAAGGTTGTATCTAACATTGTGGAAATGTTGAAGAATAACGAAATGGCAGACGTTGAAGCAATCGGAATTGGATTACCTGGCCCAATTAAACGTGGGCAAAGAATTATGCCTTCAATGAATAATGTTGAAGGTTGTGAAGGATACCCAATTGCGGAAGTAATTGAAAAAGAGTTTGGCAAGCCAGTTTACCTGATTAATGATGCCAATTGTGCTGGACTTGCTGAATATGCCAATATGAAAGAAAAATATGATGTCATGTACTATTTAACTCATTCTACAGGCATTGGTGGTGCTTTGATTGTTGACGGAAAAGTAGTTGAGGGGTACAAAGGATTAGCTGGAGAAGTTGGATATATCAATGTTGTAGATTTAGATGTCAGCTACTACGATTTACCATGCGGAGCTATTGAAGGTGAAGCAGGTGGAAGAGCGCTCAAAAGAAAAGGCAAGCAACTCATAGATGAAAAGATTCAAGGTGCTACAGAAGTCTTTGCCCTAGCAAAATCAGGCAACGAAATTGCAATGAAAATAATAGATGACACAGCAGATTATATGGCTAAGATACTTATGGAAATCTGCTTTGTCGTTTCACCTGAATGCATTGTCATTGGTGGAGGTTGCACAAAGTCATTCGATGTCTACTATCAGCCTATGATTGATAAATTCAACAATTATACCATTGATTTATTTAAGGATATAAAAATAGAAAAAGCATCCTGTCCGGATTCCGGAATAATTGGAGCAGCTTTCCACAGCAGAAATATGATAAAAGAGGAACATTAACTGTTCCTCTTATTTTGAAATAAACTCTAAAACATCTTTATATACTTCTTCATGGCCATCTTCATTTAATATTTCATGTCTTTTACCTGGATACATCTTCCCAAAGACATTGTTATAGCCATGTGATTTCATGCTTTCTACAGCATCTTTCCACTTTTCCTCATTAACAGCACAGACATCATCAGCACCTGAAATGAACATAATTGGTAAGTTACAGTTTTCTACTACCCAGCCATCAGTTCTATAAGCATCTTTCATTAAAATCATTAGGTTACGGTAGCCATTTAGTTTAAATGGATATCCACATAATGTATCTTCATTATATTTGTGAACATTTTCTCTGTTTACAGATAACCAACTGTTTGTTTCATCAGGATATGCTTTGTTATAACCACCAGTTGTCATTGATTCAATAAGTGGTGATACATATCTATCGCCTTTAAATAAGGCAATGGAATCAATTAATCCAATCGCAATTCCAGCAGCACTATTAGCACTTGGCGAACCACATACAACAAGTTTATCAATATCAGCGTCATACTTTCTAGCATATGCCCTTACAATAAGGGAACCCATTGAATGGCCAAATAAAGTGATTGGCACATCTGGGAATCTTTCCAAAAGATAAAGTGTAATTTGGTGTATATCATCTGTAACAGCTTGGCCAGTTTTGTCATAGAAATAACCAAGATCATTTTCATCTTTTATTGATTTGCCATGTCCTCTATGGTCATTAATACAGCATACGTAGCCGTTTTCAGTTAAATACTCCATGAATGGCAAATATCTTTCTTTATGTTCAGCCATGCCATGGGCAAATTGTACAATACCCTTAACATTTTCAGGAATTGTTAAAACAACATCTAGTGAAAGGCCATCAAAAGATGACAAAATCTGAATGTTTTCTTTTTTCATATTAGTTTCCTCTTATATCTACTTTTATTGTACCACAATTCAATAGATAAAAATAAAAACCGGTTTGACCGGTTTGATATACTTTATGGATGGAGCGAGTGACGAGAATCGAACTCGCGTATGCAGCTTGGAAGGCTGCCGTTCTACCATTGAACTACACTCGCGTTAATAGGATGGTGACCCGGCCGGGAATCGAACCCGGGACCCCCTGATTAAAAGTCAGATGCTCTACCGCCTGAGCTACCGGGTCTTGGCTGGAATGGCTGGATTTGAACCAGCGAAATGCCAGAGTCAAAGTCTGGTGCCTTACCACTTGGCTACATCCCAAGATGGTGGGAGGGGGCAGATTCGAACTGCCGAACCCATAGGGAACAGATTTACAGTCTGCCGCGTTTAGCCACTTCGCTACCCTCCCATGTGCACTGAATAAAAAAATGGTGCCGGAAGCAGGACTTGAACCCGCCACCTACTGATTACAAGTCAGTTGCTCTACCAGATGAGCTATTCCGGCATTACGATGGTGGAGGTTACAGGACTCGAACCTGTGACCCTCTGCTTGTAAGGCAGATGCTCTCCCAGCTGAGCTAAACCTCCATAGCCACGTGCTTATAAAATATAACATACAAAACAACGTTAAGTCAACAATATTGATAAAATTTTTTAAATAATAATGTATAATTATGTGGGTGATAGAATAATATGTTAAAAGTATTTAACAAAGCAGCTTTAACTAGAAAACAACGCTTTTCTAGAGCGCTATTGGTTGGTTGTGTTGTAATGGCTGTGCTAACAGCTATTATGGCTTTAATTATCCTCCACTATGGAATTTACATTGAAATTGCCCTTGTAGGCATTGGTTTTTGTATTGGCTATGCAATCCAGTATTATGGTAAAGGTGTACAGATCCAATTCTCTATTTTAGCGGCAGTATTAACCGTCGCCAGTATTCTAATTTGTGATTTTTGTGCATATGGAGGAATAGGCGGAATTCTTCAAATGATTTCATTAGATATTTTTGGAATCATCATTCGAGTTGCAGCAGTTGTTCTTGCATATCGTTACGCAAGAATATTATAAAGGAGTAACAATGAAAAAATACGGAGTCCCATTAGTAGTCGTTGTTATCGGCTCATTGTTTTTGTACATAATCAACACTTATGTACAGCTAGTGTTCAAAAGCCAGGTTATGACAGTTTTAACTTCTTTTGTACTGTTCCTGTTTGGTTTTTATCTTAATGGAGCAAAAAGAGGAAGAAGTGGTGCGTTAAGAAGAGTGATTGTCATCATCCTTTACCTGGCACTTTTGGTTGTACAAACTGGATTGATTAATCTCAACTTTTTGGAAATTGTTCTTAGTGAAATCGGTGCAACAAGCGTCGTTTTCTATATGCTTTATGTTTATTTTGGTTATATATACGGTTAAGAGGTATTTAATATGAAAATTAACGATGTAATACATGGATTTGAAGTAGTCAATATCAGACACTTCGACCAGCTAAAAGCTGATGTTTATGAAATGAAACATCAAAAAACTCACGCACAATTATTATGGTTGGATAGAGACGATGATAACAAAACATTCTCCATCGGTTTCAAAACTACACCAACTGACAATACAGGTGTTTTCCACATTCTCGAACACTCTGTTTTAAATGGTTCAGATAAATACCCTGTAAAAGAACCATTTGTTGATTTATTAAAAGGTTCATTACAAACTTTCTTAAATGCTATGACATTTGGTGATAAAACAGTCTATCCTGTCAGCTCAAGAAATGATCAGGACTTTATTAACCTGACAAGAGTTTATCTCGATGCTGTTTTCAATCCGGTTGCAGTTAAGAATCCTAATGTCTTCTACCAGGAAGGCTGGCACTACGAAATTGAGAAACCTGAAGATGATATCTTCTACAGAGGTGTTGTTTACAACGAAATGAAAGGCGCATATTCTTCAGGTGAAAGAGTTGCCTCACAAACATTACAGGAAGCATTATTCCCTGATAACTGTTATGCTTTTGAATCAGGCGGAAATCCAGATTACATTCCTGATTTAACTTACGAAATGTTCTGTGCAAATCACGCTAAATATTATCATCCAACTAACAGTTACATTTTCCTTGATGGCAAGATGGATATCGATAATATGCTAGCTATCATCAATGATGAATATTTATACAAATATGATTTAAACGATGATGTAATTGAAATTGAAAAGCAGAAACCAGTTGTCACAGATTTAGTAAGAAAAGAATATGAAGAAGTAGAAGTCGAAGATAAGACTATCGTTGATTTTGGATATGTTATCGGCAATTTTGATGATTATGAGAAGTCGGCAGCATTCAGCATCATTGCTTCTGTATTGGCAGACAACAATCAATCACCATTAAAGAAAGCAATCCTGGAAAAAGGACTTGCTCAAGATGTCTCAGTTGCCATTTCAGATGATATTTATCAAAAATACATCGAAATTATGATCAACAATACAAATGAAGATAAATTTACAGAAATCAAAGACACTATCGACGAAGTATTTAAAGATGTCGTTAAAAACGGTTTAGACAAAGAAGAAATTTTAGCTTGCTTAAACAAAATGGAATTTGCCAGCAAAGAAAAAGACTTTGGTATGGCTTCTAAAGGAGTCGTATTTGATATTTTGGCCTTATCAAGTTGGTTATATGGCGGCGACCCAATCAAGGGAATCGTCTTTGATGAGGTATATGACTCATTAAGAGAAAAAGTTAATACATCATACTTTGAAAACTTAATTAAAGAAAATCTGATTGATTCCAACCATCATGCAGCAGTAATGCTTGTTCCTTCATTAACTCTTCAACAGGAGAATATGGAGAAGATGAGCAAGAAAATGGTTGAATTCAAAAAATCATTATCAGAAAACGATCTTGCTGAATTACTTGAACTTAATAAAGTACTCCACCAATACCAGCAATCCGTAGACACACCAGAAATTAAGCAGTGTCTTCCTAAATTAACTCTTGATGATATCAAGGGAGATCCAACAGAAGTAAAAAATAGTATTCATGAAGTCAATGGAAGAACAGTTATTGAATACAATCGCGATACAGATGGCATCAATTACTATCGTATGCATTTCGATGTTAGTGATTTAACATTACATGAATTATCACAACTTTCATTATTGTGTAACTTATTAAGCCAATTACCTACAAAACAGCATACTGTCAATGAAATCAACAAACTGAAAAAGAGCTACATTGGTGCACTATCAGCATCAACTACTTTTGTAGAAGACGCTCATAGCAATGACTATAAGTCAAACTTCACCGTTTCATTCTCTTGTTTAGATAAGAACAACGAGAAAGCATGGCAGATTGTCAAAGAAATCCTCACCGAGACATTATTCGACAACGAAAACGACATCTTAGACATTATTAAACAATGTAAGATGGAAATGCAGATGGGTATGAATGCTTCTGGACATAGTGCCGGAATGACAAGAATGGCAGCTCAGCTATCTGAAGCAGGTGTCAGCAAAGAATTTAGCGAAGGATACAGCTATTATCAGTATTTGAAACAACAGTGTGACGAATTCAACAAAGATGAAATTGAAAAATTAGTTTCTTTAAGCAATAGAATATTCGCTTCTTCAAGAATGACACTAAGCATTATGGGTGAAGGCGCAAAAGAAATGGTTGAAAAGATTATTTCTGACCTTCCTATTGGTCAAGCTGTAAATGAAAAAGCTGAAAGAAAACCTTTAGAAAGAGTAAATGAAGCTATCATTATTCCAAGTAAGATTTCCTACGCTATTATGGGCAGTAATACTGATTTTGCTAAGCAGTATAAAGGTAAAATGGCCGTAATCAGAAAGGTACTTGGATTAGATTACTTGTGGAATGAGGTCAGAGCAAAAAACGGTGCATATGGAACTGGCCTAGTAAACAGAAACAAAGCTGTTATGTATTATTCATATCGTGATCCTAACCCAGTAAACTCAGTTAACATTTATAAGAATTGCTCTTCTTATTTGGAAAACTTCTGCAAAAATGATGACGACTTACTAGTTTACGTAATTGGTGCAGTAGGAGATATAGACCCATTGTTAACAAACAGTTCAACGATGGCATTAGGAGATGGTGAATATTTCAACCATACAACATTCCAGGACAAATGTGACATCAAGGAACAAATCATTTCAATGACAAAAGAAGAAATTGAAAAGATGATTCCTATGTTTGAAGAAATTGCCCAGAATTCAACAATTTGCATCTTCGGTTCTTCTGAATCAATTGACTCATTCGGCAATACAATTGTCAACAGACTGGAACTGTAATAACAACAAATATAGAAAAAGAGCTTGTCGCATGACAAACTCTTTCTTTTTGCTTTAATTTTTAATACATTCCCTGGCCACCAGCAGATGCTGAAGCAATTGCATTTGCCAGATTATTATTAGGGTCATCCTTTGTAACTACACCAGCTTCAGTTGTAACAAACAGTGAAGCAACACTTGTAGCATTCAAAACAGCGTATCTTGTTACCTTAGTTGGATCAACAATTCCCTTTTCAAACATATCGCACCATTGACCATTCTTAGCATCAAATCCAATGTTTCCTGTCTGAGCCAGCTGTTTCTTAACAACTTCATTTCCATCATAGCCAGCATTTTCAGCAATCTGATAAATTGGAAGAAGAATTGCTTCAAATACACAGTTAATACCTCTTTGAACATCAACAACGTCACTCTTGAGGTCTTCTTTATGTTCTTTATATATCTTTACCAGAGCTGATCCGCCGCCCATAATGATACCTTCAGAAACTGCTGCTTTAGTAGCATTTAAAGCATCCTCGATTCTAAGCTTCTTTTCTTTCATTTCACTTTCAGTAGCTGCACCAACTTTGATTACAGCAACACCTGAAGTGATCTTGCCAAGTCTTTCGTTCAGTTTCTTCTTGTCATATTCAGAAGTTGTGACTTCTATTTGATGTCTGATTTCGTTAATTCTATCTTCAATAGCAGCTTTATCGCCAGAACCATGAATAATTGTGGTATTGTCTTTCTTAACAATAACTTTTGCTGCAGAACCCAGATCGTTGAAATCAACATCTTTTAATTCCATGTTAAGTTCTTTTGTAATAAACCTGCTTCCTGTAACGATAGCAATATCCTGAAGGTTAGCTTTCTGTGAATCACCATATCCAGGTGCCTTAGTAGCTACAACATTGATCGCTCCTCTTAACTTATTAACAATAAGAGTTGTCAAAACTTCGTTATCAATATCATCAGCAATAATTAATAATGCCTTGTTTGCCTGAACAATCTTTTCCAACACTGGAAGGATTTCATTCATGCTTGAAATCTTGTGGTCAGTAACAAGAATGCATGGTTTTTCCAGTTCTGCCTGCATCTTTTCTCTATCTGATGCCATATAAGGAGATAAGTATCCCTTATCATACTCAAGGCCTTCAACGATTTCTAATTCTGTTTCAACACCCTTTGATTCATCAACAGTGATTACACCATCGTTTCCAACTTTTTCCATTGCCTGGGCAATATATCTACCGATTTCTTCACTGCTTGAAGAAATAGAAGCTACCTGAGCAATATCTTGTGATGTTGACACTGGTTTTGTGCTTTCAAGAAGTTTTTCAGAAATAAGCTTTGCAGCCATTTCCATACCCTCTTTTAAGAATACTGGGTTTGCACCTTTATCGACACAATCAACTCCATTGTGCATAATAGCCTGGGCTAATAGAGTTGCAGTAGTAGTGCCGTCACCTGCTACATCATTTGTCTTGTTGGCAACTTCGTAAACAAGTTTTGCGCCCATATTTGCGTATTTATCTTCAAGTTCTATTTCCTTAGCAATTGTTACGCCATCATTAGTAATTAATGGTGAACCATAACTTTTCTCTAATACAACGTTTCTTCCCTTAGGACCTAAAGTAACTTTTACAGTATTTGCAAGTGTATCTACACCCTTCATCATACTGTCTCTTACTTCTTTAGCATATTTAACTTCCTTACTCATGACTTTCATCTCCTATTCAATTACTGCTAAAATCTTTGACTCGGAAATCAAAAGATACTTTTCATTCTGATATTCAACTTCAGTTGTTGAATACTTTTCAAAAATGACCTTATCGTTAACCTTTACATTCATCGGTTCACGTTTGCCATCAACCATTTTTCCATTACCTACAGCTACTACTACTCCTACATTCTCTTCAGATTTTTCGCTTGTTGAAAGAATGATTCCACTGGCAGTTTTATTCTCAACGACTTCCTTTTTTAACAATACATTATCATTTAATGGTTTAATCATATATGCCTCCTTTAGCACTCTAGTACATCAAGTGCCAACAATTACTATTATAAGTCTAATTCAACTAATGTCAACTATTTCAGCCGATTTATTATAAAACGGGAATATGATATAATACGTAATATGAAAAAGAAAGTTAACCCACTGACATTGATTATCGTTCTAATGTGCCTGATGATTGCAGGCGTTTTATGGGCTTACAACGAATACTTCTACCCAAGCCAGGTCATCTACAGCACATATGGGCAGGTCAACTATAGCTATAATGCTGACGAAGTCAACACAATCAATGTTTCATGCATCAACCATAACATCGTTATCAAAAAAAGTAGTGATGAAAACATCAAGATTTCCTACTATCAGAAAGTTGATAACTCAAACAAATATCGTGAACCATTTGACCGCAAACTTATCGAATTACAAATAGCCGAAAGCGTCGAGAAAATTGACAATTTCGCTTTTAAATCCGAAAACAAAATTAGTACAATCACAATCTATATTCCTGAAGGAAAAACAATCACCTTTAAAGGCGAGGCGGTTTATGGAACAATCTCTGTTGAGAACTGTCAGTTCAATTCATTGTCATTCGAAACAATTAACGGTTCTATAGATATTAAAGATTCCATCATTAACAACTTAACATTAAACTGCAATGACGGGACTATCGCCATCGATGGTTCAGAATTCAAAAACGTGGATATTGATAATGTCAGTGGAAACGTCACTATGAACTTGATTAATTCATTCAACGATTACGAATCTGATATTCTAAGTCGTTATGGAAGTTTATCAATAAACAACATATCTCCAGTAGAAATAGACGAAGAAACACAACAGGAAAAAGTCGTCAGTTACCTTGTCAACAAGCCTGAAGGCGCAAAAAACAAGATAAAGATTGTATCTACAAGATCAAAGATATTAATCAATTCTGTTGAGCCACCAGTCGAGGAAGAAAACAATTCTCAAGAAAATGTTGAGTAAGAAATGCCGAAAGGCATTTTTCTTTTGCCTGACAAGCGGCTTTTGACCTTGATGGTCGACACAGGTAAGAAAAAAGGCACATTGTGTGCCTTCTAGTTTTTTAATGGAGCAAGTGAGGGGAATTGAACCCCCGTGTCGACCTTGGCAAGGTCGCGTTCTACCATTGAACTACACCTGCATTTATGATGGCGGTCCAGACGAGGATCGAACTCGCGATCTCCTCCGTGACAGGGAGGCATGTTAGCCACTACACCACTGGACCGTATTTGACGTGATGGCGGAGCAGGAGGGATTTGAACTCTCGCGCCAGTTTCCCGACCTACACCCTTAGCAGGGGCGCCTCTTCGACCACTTGAGTACTGCTCCTTAACCAATATATATTGCTCAGCGCTTTTTTATAGT
>R21__coassemble_2554_pt1 | contig 10217 bp, 6 predicted proteins | sample R21__metabat2_high_PE_038 | metagenome-assembled genome bin R21 | reverse complement strand
CTCCTAATAAACGGTAGAAGTTTTCAACACTATCTTTCATTAAGGAATCATGAATAAAATATAATTTCGGTTCTGGTTGGAATGTTATGAAACTATATTTTTGTTGGTTAACCCACATAGAAGATTCATCACTATACAACTCAAATATTGTTTCTGCTTTTTTAGCAGGGATATTACTCTTCAATGACATTGACTCATATATAGTAGAAATCTGATATTTCATAATCAGGCGATTAAATAATTCATCATTAAGATTGTCATTAACAATTGATGTCCAATAATCAATTCCTACCTTTTGAGCCTCTTTAAGTAACATTAATGTTTGAGCTCCATCGTTTTTATCCAAGTATGTGAAACTTTCCAATTTATTAGAAATATTATAGCCAAGCTTTGAAAGATAGATTGGCATCTGGAAAAAGACAACTTTATCCAATAACAGGCAACTGATTTTCTTAGGTAATTCTTCAGTCTTGCAGCTTTTAACAATGGCATCTGTCAGTTCTTTCTTTGTTGAATATCCGGTAGCTGTGCCATATTTCTTCCACATTGCGGTTATTGTTAGTGATTCACTACCTGTGTAACATCCACACCCAGTTAGTCCCTTTTCTTTTACTTTACCCACAACATCGCTATACGATAGGAAAAATAAAAGATCTCCTTCCTTGAAGTCGGAGAACTTCTTACTTGAAAGGCGCCAGAAAACTATTGAATGTGAACCATTGAAACGATGGTATTCAAGCATTGTTTCATCAGTGACATATGCAATAGCAGCCATGATCTTACCTCTCTTACTATTTAATACTTGTACGTCCCTGGAATGCCCTCATAATAGTGACTTCATCAGCATAGTCAAGGTTGCTTCCCATTGGTAAGCCACTTGCCAATCTTGTTACCTTTACGTTAGGATATTCCGCTAATATTTTTGAAAGATACAATGCAGTTGTATCTCCTTCAATAGTTGAGTTAGTCGCAATAATAACTTCTTTTGTAGTTTCGCTAATTCTGCTTATAAGTGAATCAATATTTAAATCTTCAGGAAGAATACCTTTGATTGGCGAAATAGCTCCATGTAAAACGTGATATACACCATTAAACATTCCCATTTTTTCAATCGCAATAGCATCTTTTGGTTGCTGAACAACACATATAACATCATGATCTCTTGATGAATCATCGCAAATATCACAATGTTCTTTCTCGGTTAAATTACCACAAATTGGGCAATGTTTGATTGAACCAGCTACATTAATAATCTGCTGGGCAAAAGCAACAACATCTTCTTTTGGTAATTCAAGCATATGCATAGCATATCTTTCTGCTGTTTTGTTACCAACAGATGGTAACATCTTAAAATATTCAATCAACTTTTCAAGTGATGATGGATACATATTATTCTCCTACCACATCAAATCCATCTTTACCAAATAGCATTTCTGCTTTAGATTCGACAGATGATTTTTCCTCAACCTTTTCAGGTTCTTTTGTTGCTACAGGTGCACTTTGTCTGCTCTTAAACAAAGTAATCAGATAAGTTCTTTCTTCAGCTGTAACAGCATATATTTCCTTTTCTTTTGATAAGAATTGGCCTAAATACTTCTTAATTTGTTCGTTGGCTTTTGTTTCATTAATTGTATTAGCAACATTTCTATCAGTTACTGTGACAATGATGAAATCCGAAGAAGAAGCAAATATATCGGCGTTCATGACTGTTCTGACTGCCATTTCAATATCGCCAACATTATTCATTGAAACATTAGATAAAGCCTTCTTATCTTTTTCTTTCAAATCTTTATTAGCATTTCTCAAAACTGAATAGATTTTTTCATCATCATGCTTAACATATTCTACAGATACTTTAGGATTAAAATCATCTGTAACACTTTCAACTTTCGTAGGTTTCTTTTCTTGAGAAACAGTTGTTGACTCAAATACAGGTTTACTCTCTACTGCTTTTGTTTTAGTAGAAGACTTTTTAGCAACCTGGACAGGCTGTTCTACATACTCTTCTTTGCCATAGTTCATCATCTTTAACATACATACTTCGAAATATGTTAAAGCACTTGAAGCATTGAAATACTTGCCTTGTGTGTCAATTAAGTAATCAATATAAGTTAAAAGCTGAGATACAGAGAACTCGTCCAATAGTTTTTGTGCCTGTTTCTTATCAAGAACAGTAAGTATATTTGCGTCTTTGCTATAAGAATAAACAACACATTCTTTAGCAATGTTGATTAAATCATTAGTTAATCTTTGTACATCAATACCCTTAAAGGCAATTTCATTAATCTTATCAACAAGAACTTTTGCCTCAGTTTTTTTGATGCAATCAAAAAGTTCAAGCTTATCTCTAAGAGTTGCTACACCATAAACAGCACTAACAGCTTCAAGAGTAATGTGTTCTTGTGCATAGGCAATACACTGGTCCATGATACTTAAAGCATCACGCATTCCACCATCTGCCAATTCAGCAATAAGATCAATTGCTTCTTCTGTACAATCAATATTTTCAATCTTAGCAATTCTTGTAAGATTTTCTTTAATAACATCTTTAGCAATTTTTCTGAAGTCAAATCTCTGACAACGGGAAATAATTGTTGGTAAAACCTTCTGAGGTTCAGTAGTTGCAAGAATGAATATGCAATACTCTGGAGGCTCTTCTAATGTTTTTAATAAGGCATTAAATGCACTTGTTGTCATCATATGAACTTCGTCAATGATATAGACTTTATATTTGCCTCTCATTGGGGCATATTTAACTTTATCAATAATATCTCTGACTTCTTCAACGCCATTATTAGTTGCAGCGTCTAATTCATAAACATCTGGATGTGCAGATTCCTGGATATCAACGCAGCTTGCACACTTTCCACATGGTTTATCTCCATCAGATTCACAGTTGATTGTTTTTGCCAAAAGCTTTGCAACAGATGTTTTTCCAGTTCCTCTAGGACCACAGAAAAGATAGGCATGAGCCAATTTATTAGTCTTTATTGCATTCTTAAGAGTAGCAACAATATACTGTTGTCCCACTACTTCGTCGAATGTTGATGGTCTGTATTTTCTGTACAATGCTTTATATGCCATAGGATGCCTCTTAAGTATTTCTATTATACTATATATGCGTGTCTTTTTGTTATTCCTAACGGAGCTTTTTAAAAAAATCTTTCAGTAATTTTGCGCACTCTTTTTCCATGATTTGTGGATGAATTATAGTGTTGAAATTAAGCCCTTGTACTATTGAAAGATCATATACTCCGCCTAATGCGCCAGCCTTACTGTCATAGCATCCAAAGAATACATGGCCCACTCTTGCCTGTTGAATAGCTCCAGCACACATAGGACAAGGTTCAAGATTAACATATAAACTACAATTTTCAAGATGCCAACACCCCAATACATCGCAAGCTTTCTTTATGGCTTCAATTTCTGCGTGACCAAATATGTCGTTTGTTGTCTCTCTTCTGTTGTGACCGCGTGCAATTATTTTACCATCACATACAATAACGGCACCTACTGGTACCTCACCTTCCTGTTGTGCTAATTGAGCTTCTTTTAAAGCTTCTTGCATATATTGTTCATCTGTCATTGCGTTTTACCCAAAAATAAATGGTACACACACAACTTGTTTACGTGGCTGCTTCATTCCTGACCTGACCAAATTAAAACTCCTCATGTTGTACCGTATCTATTATACATTCTATTGGGGTTCATTGCAATTTTGTTTCACGTGGAACATTTATACAATGAAGTATTTAGATAAAAAGAAAAAGGAATGTTTCACGTGAAACATTCCTTTGTGTTTGTTATTTAGCTGGGATTAATTTTTCTTTGCCACCCATATATGGCTGTAATGCCTTTGGAACATTAACTGTACCATCTTCATTGAGATTGTTTTCTAATAAAGCAATTAACATTCTTGGAGGAGCAACTACTGTATTGTTCAATGTATGAGCAAAGTATTTGTTTCCATCTTTTCCAGCAACTCTGATACCGAGTCTTCTTGCCTGAGCATCAGTCAGGTTAGAGCATGAACATACTTCAAAGTATTTCTGCTGTCTTGGGCTCCATGCTTCAATATCACATGATCTATACTTAAGGTCAGCTAAGTCCCCAGAACAACATACAAGTTTTCTTACTGGGATATCTAATGTTCTGAATAATTCTACTGAATAATTCCACATCTTGTCATACCAAGCTTCTGAATCTTCTGGCTTACATACAACTATCATTTCCTGTTTTTCAAACTGGTGAATTCTATAAACGCCTCTTTCTTCAATGCCATGAGCACCTACTTCTTTTCTGAAACAAGGAGAATATGAAGTCATGGTAATAGGAAGCTGATCTTCTTTAATAATCTGATCTTTGAATTTAGCAATCATTGAATGCTCTGAAGTACCGATAAGATAGAGATCTTCGCCTTCAATCTTATACATCATGTTTTCTTTTTCTTTGAAAGACATAACACCATCAACTGCATCACTTCTGATCATGAATGGAGGAATACAATAAGTAAATCCTTTATCAATCATAAAGTCTCTTGCATATGCTAATACAGCTGAATGAAGTCTAGCAATGTCGCCCATCAAATAATAGAAACCATTTCCTGTTACTCTGCCAGCAGCATCTTTATCAAGTCCATTGAAAGAAGCCATGATATCTGAATGATAAGGAATTTCGTAATCTGGAACTACTGGTTCGCCAAATCTTGCTTCTTCAACATTGAATGTATCATCTTTTCCAATAGGTACATCATCAGCAATAATATTAGGAATCTGCATTTGAATCTTTCTTAATTCAGCAAATAATTCGTCTTCTTTTACTTCGTCTTCTTCAAGTTCTTTATTGATTTCAGCAACTTTCTTCTTTGCTTCTTCAGCTTCTTCTTTCTTGCCTTGGCCCATTAATTTGCCAATTTCTTTTGAAATGCTGTTTCTAGAAGCTCTTAAAGTGTCGTCGTTTGTCTTGTAGTTTCTGTACTGCTTGTCTAATTCAATTAACTGATCAACAAGAGGTAACTTCTCGTCCTGGAACTTTTTCTTGATGTTCTCTTTAACTACGTCAGGATTAGTTCTGATAAAATTCATGTCTAACATATTTCTCTCTCCTTTTAAATAAAAAAGACATCATCCAAAGGGACGATGTCTCGTGGTGCCACCCTTCTGACTGATATCATCAGCCACTCTTTCGATATAACGGTCTTTACCCGGGAAGTTTTTCTTCCAGCTCCAAGATAGATTCAACAGGTTTACGTGATGATTTACACCGGCCATCATCTCTCTATGACTTAGCCCTGTTTACTAGTTCTTTTCATCGCCTTTATGCAAACATTATACTTCAGTACTTTTTATTCTTCAATCTTATTTTCTTCTACGATTGTTTCAGCTGGTACTTCAGTATTTTCCGATTCTTCTTGCTCAGCCTGATGATCAACGATTGTTACTGTTGCAACCTTAGAATCATTAACAGCAATCAATCTTACACCCATTGTTGTACGACCATATTCTGCAACGTTATTTAATGAAATTCTAATGATTGTTCCATCATCTGTCATCATTAATGCATCTTCATTGCCGTCAACGGCTCTAACTGAAACAAGAGGTCCGTTCTTTTCGGTAACACTGATTGTTCCAACACCCTTACCACCACGTTTAGTTAAACGATAATCTTCAAGAGGTGTCTTCTTACCATATCCTTTTTCTGTTACTGATAAGATATAACTGCCCATATCACTTGTTGCCATACCAACAACAACTCCGCCATCAGTATTGAAACCAATAACACCTGCTGCATTTCTGCCCATTGGTCTTACATCGTTTTCATTAAATCTGATTGCTTTACCATTGCTGCCAGCAATGATGATTTCATCATTACCTGTTGTTAAGCAAGCACCGAACAACATGTCATCATCTTTTAACTGAATTGCAATCTTACCTGATTGTCTGATTGAAAGGAACTCTTTCATTTCAACTCTCTTAACAAGACCGTTTACAGTTACCATTAATAAGTACTTATTTTCTAATTCAGGATCTGGTGTAACATCAATCATAGCTTTGACTTTTTCACCTTCATCCAAATCTAATAAGTTAACTACTGGCATACCTTTAGCAATTCTTGATGCATTAGGTACTCTATAACCTTTGATTCGATAAACCTTACCAAAGTTAGTGAACAGTAATAAGTCATCATGAGTAGACATGTTAATCATCTGATCAATCATGTCATCGCTATTTAATGACATACCCTTGACACCCTTACCGCCTCTATTTTGAGTACGATATGTATCAACAGTAGTTCTCTTAATGTAACCATTTGTTGTAATAGCAATCATTACATTCTCAACTGGGATTAATGATTCATCATCAATATCGCCTTCTGAATCAATGATTTCTGTTCTTCTATCATCGTTGAACTTGTCTTTGATTTCTTGGAGTTCGTTTTTAATGATTCCTAATACTCTTTCGTGTCTATTTAAGATATCTCTGTAATCAGCGATAGCTCTCTGTAATTCGTTGTATTCATCTTCAATCTTCTGTCTCTGCAATCCAGTTAATCTTCTTAACTGCATATCCATAATAGACTTAGCTTGAATTTCTGATAATGCGAATCTGCTTGTTAATCTTGACATAGCTTCTTCGTCATTAGCTGATGTTTTAATGATATCAACGATTTCATCGATGTTATCAATCGCAATGATTAAGCCTTCTAAAATGTGAGCTCTATCCAAAGCTTTCTGTAAATCAAACTTTGTTCTTCTAACAATAATATCAACCTGATGATCGATATAAACCTGAATTAATTCTTTAAGATTTAATACTTTAGGTGTATTGTCAACAAGAGCTAACATATTAACACCATAAGAAACCTGTAGTTGTGTACGTCTGTATAACTGATTTAATACAACTTCTGGCTGAACGTCTTTACGACATTCAATGATAATCTTAACGCCATCCTTGTTAGATTCATCAGCCATATTGACGATACCATCAACTTCCTTTTCTCTTGCTAATTCAACAATGTTGTTATACATTGCTTTTTTATTAACACCATAAGGAATTTCTTTAATGATAATTTCGTGTTTGCCGTTTTCTAATTCGTTGATTTCAGCTCTTGAACGGATATAGATTGTTCCTCTACCTGTTTCGTAAGCTTTCTTAATGCCGCTTCTTCCTAAGATGATTCCACCTGTTGGGAAGTCTGGTCCTGGTAAGTATTTTTCCATTAATTCAATTACTGGAATCTCTGGATCATCAATTACAGCATCAATGGCATCAATTGTTTCACCCAAGTTATGAGGTGGCATATTAGTTGCCATACCTACTGCAATACCAGTAGTACCATTAATAAGTAAGTTAGGGAAATGAGCAGGTAATACAACTGGTTCCTGTTCTTCACCATCATAGTTATCAATAAAATCAACAGTATCTTTCTGAATATCTCTTAATAATTCCATGGAGATCTTGCTCATTCTAGCTTCGGTATAACGCATAGCAGCAGCGCCATCACCATCCATAGAACCAAAGTTACCGTGTCCATCTACTAATGGATAACGGTATGAGAAATTTTGTGCCATTCTAACCATTGCATCATAAATTGAACTATCACCATGAGGATGATATTTACCCATGACGTCACCAACGATACGGGCACTCTTTTTATATGGTGCATTAGCATAGTTACCTAAGCCATTCATACCATACAAAATTCTTCTTTGTACTGGTTTCATTCCATCCTTTGCATCAGGTAATGCTCTTTGGACAATTACGCTCATTGCATAATCAAGGAATGAATCTCTAATCTCGTGAGAAATAGGGATAAATTTTACTTTGTCATATCTATTCTGAACTTCTTCATCGTAATTCATGATTTATCCCTCCTTATACTATATCGAGGTTACGGACGAACTGAGCGTTCTCCATAATGTAGTTCTTTCTTGGTTCAACTTCATCACCCATTAACATTTCAAAATACTTATCAGCTTCCATTGCATCATCAATAGTGACCTGTAAAAGTGTTCTTGTATTAGGGTCCATAGTTGTTTCCCAAAGTTGTTCTGGGTCCATTTCACCCAAACCTTTATATCTCTGTAATCCGACCTTTTCGCCGAATTCAGCTTTCAGTTCTTCTAACTGTGCATCAGAATAAGCGTATTTAATCATGTTACCTTTCTGAATACGATATAGAGGTGGTTGAGCAACATAAACATAACCGCCTTCAATGATTTCTTTAAAGTAACGGTAGAAGAAAGTCAAAAGAAGAATTCTGATGTGCGCACCATCGACATCAGCATCGGTCATGATAACAATCTTATGGTATCTTAATTTATTAATATCAATTTCTTCTTTAACGCCACAACCAAAGGCAACGATCATACTTCTGATTTCGTTGTTATCAAGAATCTGATGTTCTCTAGCTTTTTCAACATTTAATATCTTTCCTCTTAAAGGTAGGATAGCCTGGTGTTTAGGGTCTCTTCCCTGTTTTGCAGAACCACCGGCTGAATCTCCCTCGACGATATAGATTTCGTTGAGTTCAGCATCTCTGCTTGAGCAGTCTGATAATTTTTCAGGCATGCTTAATGAATCAGATAAACCGTTTTTCTTTCTTGTTGTTTCTCTTGCTTTCTTAGCAGCAATTCTAGCTTTAGAAGCAATATTAGCTTTATCTACAATCAACTTAGCAACCTGAGGGTTTTCCATCAGATATCTTTCAAATTGTTCAGAGAAGATAGCTGACATAATAGTTCTTACTTCACTGTTACCAAGTTTTGTCTTTGTTTGACCTTCGTATTGTGGATCAGGATGCTTTACAGAAATGATGGCAGTCATGCCTTCGCCAACATCTTCCTGCTTAAAGTTTTCCTCATCCTTCTTTAATGCGTTAATGTTTCTGGCGTATTTATTAACAATTCTTGTTACTGACTGTCTAAATCCATCTTCGTGTGTTCCACCTTCATGAGTGTTAACGTTGTTACAGAATGAATAAACAGCATTGTTATAACCATCATTGTATTGTAATGCTACTTCGCAAACGATATCTCCATCATTGCCTTTAACATAAATTGGTTTTTCAAACAGAACTTTCTTTTCTTTATTTAAGAAAGATACGTATTCAGAAATACCACCTTCATATTTAAATAAAACATTTTTAACATTTTCAGTTCTTTCATCTGTTAAATCAATGGAAACTGAAGGTGTAAGGAAAGCTAACTGTTGTAAACGATCATAAACAGTTTTGTATTCATAAATTGTCGTTTCCTTGAAAATTAATGGGTCAGCTTTAAAACGAACACTTGAACCGTGTTCATGTTCGCCGCATGTTCCTATTTCATGAAGTGACTGGTCTACTTTGCCTCCATCTTTAAATCTACAGAAGTAAACTTTACCTTCTCTTTTAACTGTTACTTCTAACCATTCACTCAAAGCATTAACAACAGAAGCACCAACACCATGTAAACCGCCTGATACTTTATAAGCTCCACCACCAAATTTACCACCAGCATGAAGCACAGTAAAAATAGTTTCTACTGTAGAAATACCAGTCTTTTCATGTACGCCTACTGGCATACCTCTACCATTATCAGTTACTTCGATTATTTCACCTTCAAGTAATTTGACATCAATTTTATCTGCATATCCAGCAAGTGCTTCATCGATTGCGTTATCGACAATTTCCCAGATTAGATGATGTAATCCAGGTGAAGCAGTTGTCGCAATATACATACCAGGCCTTTTTCTAACGGCCTCTAATCCTTCAAGAACCTGAATATCATGCGAATCGTATGAATATTCATCTCTTGAGATATTTTCACTCATATATTACACAGCCTTTCCAACGTTAATAATATTAACTTCGTTTCTCTTAATGAGATTTACTTCTCTGATATCAGTAGAAGTAATGATTGTTTGAACAGAAGATGGTAACAACTTCAATAAGCTTACTCTATGTTGTGCATCAAGCTCAGAGAATACATCATCAAGAAGTAATACTGGGTATTCTCTTGAAATCTGATAAATGATCTGAACGATAGAAAGCTTAAGAGCTAAGATAACCATTCTCTTTTGTCCTTGTGAACAATACTTAGCGACGTTCATATTATTGAGATAGAATTCATAGTCTTCTCTATGAATGCCAATATTTGTCTGTTTTAACTGAAGATCCTTTTCTAAAGAAGCATTGTATGTATTAACAATTTCTTCTTTCATGATTTCTTCCTGTCT
>R21__coassemble_2509_pt1 | contig 10414 bp, 7 predicted proteins | sample R21__metabat2_high_PE_038 | metagenome-assembled genome bin R21 | reverse complement strand
GTATTACATCATGGATGCTTTTTTGGACAGTAACTGATAATTAAAATGTTATAATGTTAATGGTGAAATGTTATGCAACAGTATCTCGACCTATTAAATGAAAAACAGCTTGAAGCTGTCACATCACCAAGCCAGCATGTAAGAATTATTGCCGGGGCCGGAAGTGGAAAGACAAGAGTTCTGACCACAAGAATTGCCTACCTTATTGAAGAGTGGGGAATTGATCCTACCAGCATTCTGGCAATCACTTTTACCAACAAGGCAGCTAACGAAATGAAAACCCGTATTGAGAATATGCTTGACGGGTCTTCTTTAGGTGCGCACATTTCCACCATTCACTCTTTCTGTGTCCGTTTTTTAAGATCAGAAATCAGAAAGGAGAATTATCCGAGCAACTTCACAATCCTTGATGCAGATGATCAGAAGTCAATCATCAAGGAATCGTATAAAATATTAAATTTGGAATCAAAAGATTATCCGATTCCAAAGTGTTTGGATTTTATTGCCAACCATAAGTGCGCTGGCTTTACACCGGAAGATGCTATGAGCAAAGCATCGAACTTCTATGGTGAAAACATGGCTAAGATTTACAAATATTATGATGACAGATGCCATCAGTTATTTGGCTTGGATTTTGATGATCTATTATTGTGGTCAAATAGGATATTGAAGAAATATCCATATGTCCGTGAAAAATGGCAGAACATGTTCCATTACATTCTGGTCGATGAGTTCCAGGATATTGACAATGTGCAATATGAACTTATAAATCTTCTTTCCAATGAGAATACTTTCCTTTATGTTGTTGGTGACCCAGACCAGACAATTTATACTTGGAGAGGTGCTGACATCAATATCATCATGGGTTTCACTAAGAAGTATACTGACTGTAAGACAATCGTTCTGGAAGAAAATTACCGTTCAACAAAAACAATTCTTAATGGTGCAAACTCATTAATCAAGTTTAATAAGAACCGTGTTGAAAAAGACCTGTTTACCAATAATGCTGTTGGTGAAAAGATTGTTCATTTCACAGCGGCTGATGATGACAGGGAAGGCGATTATGTTGTCAGAAGAATAAAGGATATCATTGGTGGCGGTGAATATTCGTATAAGGATATTGCTGTTCTTTATCGTAGCTCATATTTATCAAGGACAATTGAAAAGAAGCTGATGGACAGCAGAATCCCATATGTTATTTTTGGTGGCATCCGATTCTATGAAAGAGCAGAAGTTAAAGATATGCTGTCATATTTGAGAATGATTACAGCCCGTGATGATTTATCATGCAAAAGAGTCATTAACGTTCCAAAAAGAGGAATTGGCAGTAAGACTTTGGACGACCTGTTTGAGTTAGCCCGTGACAGTCACACATCTATTTTTAACTCTATTGATGTGTTTGAGGGATCAACAAAGACAAAAAATACCTTAAGCAATTTCAAAAAGATGGTTGAAACCTGGATTGATAAAAGCGTTAATATGACCCTGGAACAGATATTTCAGATGGTCTTTGAAGAGAGTGGATATCGGGATATGTTGGAGTTGTCTGATGACCCTAAAGATGAGGAAAGACTGGACAACGTTAAGGAATTGATGAACGATGTCGTCAACTTTGCCAATTCTAATCCGGAAACAAAACTTGAGGATTACTTATCCCAGGTAGCATTATATACTGACATGCAGACATCAAATAATACAGACTATGTTTCTTTGATGACCATCCATGCTGCTAAAGGTTTGGAGTTTGATAATGTCTTTGTCATTGGCATGAGTGAGAATATCTTCCCATCAGCAAGAACACTTGAAGAAGGTGTAAGAGGACTGGAAGAAGAAAGAAGACTGGCATATGTTGCTTTCACAAGAGCAAGAGAACATTTATATCTTTCGGATAATAATGGTTACTCATATTCTTCAGCCATGACTAAGCAGACAAGCAGATTCATCAAGGAAATTGATGAGGAATACATTCAGAAAATTGGCATGAACTTAGTGGCAGAGAGAACTTATAAACCGGAAGCAACCGGGTTCACTGTCAGCAAGACTTCTAAGTACAAAGTCGGTGATATTATGATTCACGATGCCTTTGGTGAAGGTGTCTTAATAAAATTAAGTGATGATGGACTATATGGTGACATTGCCTTCCCATATCCTCATCAGGTAAAAAGGGTGGCATTATCATTCCCTAAGCTTCATAAAAAGGAGAAATAACCATGGCTACAACATTAGAAAGAATAATGGAATTAAGAAAACTTCTTAATCAGTACAGTTATGAATACTATGTTAAGGACAACCCGACGGTTCCTGACTATGAATATGACAGATTGTTGGAAGAATTGAAGAAACTGGAAGATGCCCATCCGGAGTATTTTGATGCTAACTCACCAACTCAAAGAGTTGGCGGACAGGTATTGGAAGGTTTTAATAAAGTCACTCATCGCCGTAGTATGTTATCTTTAGGCAACAGTTATAACAAAGATGACATCATGGATTTCCATAACAGAATTGTGGATGAAATTGGTCAGGTTGATTATGTTGTTGAATTAAAGATTGATGGTATTGCCATGAGTCTTATTTACGAAAACGGCCGTTTTGTTCAGGCGGTTACTAGAGGCGATGGAGCAGTAGGTGAAGATGTTACCGTCAATGTCAGAACTGTCAGATCCATTCCAATGGAGATAGAGTATAAAGGTTCTTTGGATGTTCGTGGTGAGGTATATATGCCACGTGATGTCTTCAGAAAACTTAACCAGCAAAGAAAAGAAAATGGAGAAGAGGCTTTTGCCAACCCAAGAAATGCGGCTGCCGGCTCAATTAGACAACTGGATTCTTCGATTGCTGCATCAAGAGGCTTACAGGCTTTCTGGTATCATTTGCCACAGGCTGCTGACATGGATATTCCAACTCATCAGCAGGCTCTGCAGTTTATGGAACAGCAGGGTTTCAGGGTAAATCCATTAAGAAGAGTTTGCCATAATATTGATGAAGTTTGGCAATTCATTCAGGAAATCAGCCAACAGCGTGATTCATTGCCATATGACATTGATGGAATGGTAATTAAGGTTAATAACTTACAGGATCAGGCAACATTAGGCTATACAGTAAAATATCCTAAATGGGCTATTGCTTATAAGTTCCCGGCAGAAGAGGTCATTACTAAGGTTGAAGATATCTTCTGTACAGTTGGCAGAACTGGCAAGGTAACACCAAATGCCCGTTTCATTCCTGTTACCATTGCCCAGACCAATGTTGAATATGCAACTTTACATAATGAAGATTTCATTAAGGAAAGAGATATCCGTATTGGCGATGAAGTCATAGTCCATAAGGCTGGTGATATCATTCCTGAAGTTGTTAAAGTTGTCATGGACAGAAGAAAAACTGATTTACCAGTTTATACATTCCCAGAAGTCTGCCCAGTATGTGGTGAAAAACTGCATAGATATTTAGATGAGGCTGACTGGTATTGCTTAAACAATGAATGTCCCGCAAGAGTCACCGAAAGTATTATTCATTATGCCAGCAGAGATGCCATGAATATTGAAGGGCTAGGCGATAAGACTGTTGAAACATTCCATAATGCCGGTATCTTGAACAGGATTGAAGATATTTATCATTTGGAAGATAAACGTGAACTGATTACCGGAATTGAAAAGATGGGAAATAAATCTTTTGATAATCTGATTGCCGCCATCGAAAAGAGCAAGTCAAATAATCTGGATAAGTTATTGTTTGGTTTAGGTATCAGGCACATCGGTTCAAAAGCTGCGACTATTTTAGCTTCTCATTTTGGCAATATGACCAATCTGATTAATGCCTCAATGGAAGAAATTGCCGCTATTGGTGATATTGGAACAGTTATGGCTGACAGTGTTGTTTCTTTCTTTAAGGATGAGCAGAATTTAGCTTTAATAAAAGAACTGGAAAACAATGGCGTCAATATGGTTTACCAGGCTAAACAGACATATACATCAATCTTTACTAACAGAACAGTTGTTTTAACTGGTACATTGGACCGTTTGACAAGAAATGATGCCACTTCATACCTCACTCAGTTAGGCGCTAAGGTTACCGGTTCTGTTTCTAAGAGTACGGACTTTGTCATCTATGGTCATGATGCCGGTTCTAAATATACGAAGGCTGTTGAACTGGGTGTTGAATTACTTACGGAAGAAGACTTGGTCAACGAGCTGATTAGGGTGGACTTGTTGACTGAATAGGATTAGTGTAGAATATATGTTGGTGATAATATGACAGAAAAAAACAAAGATTTTGAAAAAGAAATATTCTATATTGATGAACAGGCAGATGATACTCAACCATTAAAAAAGGAAGAGGAAAATACATTCTGGAGCAACATGGATAAAATTATTACTGAAAGTACAAACGAATCTTTAGAGAAAACTGCTGAAGTAAAAACATACAAGCAGCCAGTAGAAGAAGAAAATCAGCAGCCTGAATATGAAATCTTATATAAGGACAATCCACAAATGACTGCTGAATATCAGATTGCCCAGCCTGAACAGCCAGCTGGTGATACAGTTAAAGTTGAAAAACAAGGTAATAAATATATGAAAAACGGAAAGGTTGTTAAAAGAAAGAGAAAAGACAGATTGGGATTCAACTGGTTCTTCTGGATCAGTTTTGTCGTCCTGATGATTCCAGTAGTCTGGTTTGGCAACTATCTGTTACAGGCTTATTTAGCTGGCAACAAACCAGTTATTGGTAAACGTATCACTGACAATGTCATTTATGAGGCATACCAGTCAGACGTTGAAGCAATCGCTTCAAGTGTCAATGGCTTAAGCGGTGTTGAAAGTGCAGAATGCACTCTGACAGTTCAGACATTAAGAATTACTGTAGATGCAAATGACAGTTTGACTAATGAGGAGTTCAAGACTTTAGCTGAGAAGATTTATGAAATCGTTGATAGTAAACTTCCTATCAGCAAGTACTTCACAAGAGTTGATGACTATACTCAGTATGATTTGGAAATCAAGATTTATGATTCATTAGAAAAAGAAGATACAAGAATAGTAATTCTTTATAAGAACGCAAACATGGAAAAGAGCGTCTTCCAGGATTACACAGTTGCTATTGACCCAGAGTTAAAGGCTCAGATTTACGAAGAACAGAACCTTGATGAAAATGGTAAACCATTACCTGAGGTTGAAGAGGAAGATGAGTCAGACACTGGAAATAACGGTGTTGGCGAAGAATAAATTATAGGATGATTAAAAACCAGAAGTTTACAGCTACGGCTACCGATTATACCTACGATGGATTAAGTGTCATTAAATATGACACTTTTTGTGTCTTTGTCAAAGACATGATTAAAGGCGAAGAAGGGCAGATAGTTGTTACTTCTGTAAAAAAAGATTATGGATATGGAAAACTATTGTCATTGATAAAGCAGTCGGACCAGAGAGTGGAACCTGTCTGTCCTATTTCTAAGATTTGTGGTGGTTGTCAGCTTCAGCACATGTCCGCTAAGGAACAGGCTTCCTTTAAGCAGGGTATTGTACAAAACGATATAAGTAGGATTGCTAAACTGGATAACCAGGTTAATCCAATCATTTCCATGACCATTCCTTATGGTTATCGCAATAAGGTGATGTTGCCAGTTGGCAAGGATAAAGAAGACAATACGCAGATTGGTTTTTACCGTTATAACTCACATGAAATCATTCCTGTGGAAAATTGTGCTTTGCAGTCGGAAAAATCAAATAGATTAATCAATAAACTAAAACAACTGATTGACCAATATAATCTGGCTGACCAAATCAGACATTTAATGATTAGAGATATGCACAGCACCTCAGAAATGATGCTAGTTATTGTAACATACAAGGATAAATGCGACTTAAAACAGTTGGTAAAGGATATTGTTGAATTTGAACCATCCATCAAAAGTGTCATTCAGAATGTTAATGGCAAGGATACAAATGTCGTATTAGGCGATAAAGAAATTACTTTGTATGGCAAAGAATATATTGAGGATATTTTGTGTGGACTACGTTTTAGAATATCATCTCATTCTTTCTATCAGGTTAACAGCCGCCAGACTGAAGTTTTATATTCCAAAGTTGTAGAAATGGCTCACTTAAACAAAGAAGATACGGTATTAGATTTATATTGCGGTGTCGGTACGATTGGCATGATTGCCAGCAAGCACTGTAAGAAAGTATATGGTGTTGAAATAGTGGCGGATGCAGTTGAAGATGGTAAGATCAATGCTTCTATTAATGGTATCAAGAATGTTGAGTTGCTATGTGGCGATGCAAAAGATATCACTAGCCAGTTATTGCAACAGGGAATCATGTTTGACTGTATGTTTATTGATCCACCGCGTAAAGGCTGCTCTAAAGAGGCAATCAATACTATTGTTTCCTCTGCCAGTAAGAAACTGGTCTATATTTCCTGCAACCCTTCTACATTGGCAAGAGATTTACAAATGCTTAAGGAATATTATGACGTGGTTGAGATACAGCCAGTGGATATGTTCCCAAATACATATCACACAGAAACAATCGCCTTGCTGGTTCGTAAATAAGGCGACTATTGAGGTATAAATTATCTCTACATTATTTAGGAATAAGAACAACTCAAAATGTTCAAAAAACCGAAAAATCAAGGTTTTTCGGTTTTTTTCTGTCTTCGGAAGAGGAAATACGGCTGTCTTTATTTCTCGTGATTTGACGTGGTTTATTATAGTTTTTATGGGTTAAATATGGGTCAAATTAATTTCAGATAACGATTCTTGTTAAAATCCCCTCAAAAAGTGATAGTTTTTGTAAAAAGTAAAGATTTGATATTTTAATCAATGACAGTTCCGATACTGGATTGGTGTCATTCCGGTTTTCCTCTTAAAGAGATTTGTGAAGTTATTATTATCATAAATACCTACCATATGTGCAATTTTGATTGCAGGCAGGGTGGTGTTTGTGAGCAAGGATTTTGCTTTGTTTATACGCAGTGTAATCAAATAATCATTTGGGGAAAAGTCGGTATACTTTTTGAATTCCCTTGAAAGGTAATATTTTGACACCCCGGCAAAGTCAGACAGAAAATCAAGGGTGAGCGGTTGCGTGAAATTATTATCCATATATTTGATGAGATGTCGGATGTTTTCCGGCAGTGCAGAGTCTTTCTCAACTTCATTAGCCTTCATTTTCAGAAGGTGATTCAGCAGACAGTCAATGCAGTTTGATGTCAGCCAGTCACGATTCGGAATTGGCTGACTATATAGCTCCAACAAAGTTTCCAGGTATTCCTGAATACTTCCGGAAAGTGGTTCATGGAAAATCGGGGAAGCATATTGAATGAACTGACTGTGGTGATGAGAAAGCAGCTTTGTGCAGTAATTGACTGCGGCGGCGTTGCAAGATGTGGAGTTTACCCTAAGAAACGTATCCCTACAGTAAACTTAACACCAATTGGCCCATCTGGCCCGTTAGCAGAATTCATTAAAGAAGATATTTATGTATCTGGTGAAGTAAAAATTGAAGTTGTCGGCGACGACGAAAAAACTATCGAATTTAAGTCTGCTCCTGCAGAGGAAAAGAAAGTAGAACAAGCTACTGCAGAAAAGGCAGAAAACGAAAAATCAACAGGAGGATTTATGAGCGTAATTACTAAAATTGGTCAGGCTGTCGGTGGCGTAGTTAATAAGATCTTCGCAGCAGCTAAAGACTCTGTAAACACTGTAATCACTAGCGTATTACCATTCATGGTATTCATCGGCTTGATTTGCGGTGCTATTTCATACACAGGCGTTGGTACTTGGATTGCCAACACTATCTCACCATTAATTGCTACACTTCCAGGTATGTTAATTGTAGCTATCATTTGTGCATTACCATTTGTTTCACCATTAATTGGACCTGGTGCAGTTATTGCTCAGATCGTTGGTGTATTAATTGTTCAGCAGATTGGCATGGGAGCTATCCCAGCTGCTTATGCTTTACCAGCATTATTCGCAATTGACCCACAGGTTGGTTGTGACTTCATTCCAGTAGGCTTATCATTAGGTGAAGCAAAACCTGAAACAGTTGAAGTTGGTGTTCCAGCTGTTCTGTTCTCTCGTTTAGTAACTGGACCTATCGCTGTTATTCTTGCTTATGTAGTAAGTTTAGTAGTTGGTTTATACAAATAATCTGGTAGTAGTCAAATAAATTTTATAATGGTCCTGCCAGTCGGTGGGACCATTATCCCCATTGAAAAATCTATAATCACAAGATTATTGGAATATTAAGATCAAATTGTAGTTTGGAGGTTGATTGAAATGAAACTTGAAGGAATGGTATTAGGCGTATTTATCATGTGTGGCTTGCTGTTCATTCAGAATCTGATGAATTTGTTGCATTACAAGAGAATATACGGACAATACAAAAACATCTGTAGTAGTTCGCATTATCAGTCAGTTGGAAACTACAAAGGATTCTTTAAGAAAAGATATGCTGTTATCGGTTTCTCTGAAGATGGAATTGTTGAGGAATGTTGGTTATTAAATGGTTATACAATTTTTGCAAAGTTTAACCGCGTTGATAAATACGACGGTATGACTTGCCAACAGGTCATTGATTCCGTAAATCCTAAAAACAAGGATGAAAGAGCAATCCTACAGGCTGCTCAATATATGGAATTAAGAAAAGAAAATGCTGCCAATGATGCAGAATACTTCGCAAAGAAAGAAGAACCATTACTGCAACAGGATCAACAGAACAAGGAAACCGAGAATACAACCGAGAATAACGAAAATTAAAATTGAGGCAAATTATGGAAAAATATCGTTCAGAAGTAACAGACATTGGTCCAGAGGCATTAAGCCTAATGGAAGTGGATTTGCTAATAATCTTCAATAATAATGCACCACCTGAGTTGGCGGAAATTACTGTTATGCATACTATTGAAGACCTCAAGGAAGATGTAGTTGTTGGTGATGTCATCACACTTGGCGGACATGATTATGATGTTGTCTATGTTGGCGAAGAAGCAAACTACACTCTAAGAGAATTAGGACATTGCACATTCTACTTATGGAATGAGCAATTGGAAAGAAAGAGATTGCCTGGTTACATCGTCATTAATTGTGAGGAAAAACCAGTATTCGAAATTGGACAGCCTATTGCGATAAATACAAAAGACCAGTCCGAAACCATGACATATTAGAAAGGAAGTAGTTATATGTTTGGAATCTATCAGGAGTTAGTTGAACTTGAAAAGACTAATAAAAGAATCAAAGTAGGCATCATTGGCGCCGGTCAGATGGGACGTGGCTTAGTAAGCCAGACTATTCTGGTACCTGGCGAAGTACCTACAGTTGTCGCTGACATTAATATTGATGCAGCTAGAAATGCTTATATTAATGCTGGCATTAAAGAAGAAGACATCGCAGTTGCAGAAACAGGAAAAGAAGCTGAAGAATTTGTTGCAGCCGGCAAATATGTCATTACAAAAGACGCATTTGTTGTTGTAGACAGTGGTTCAGCAGTTGATGTAGTAGTAGATGCTACTGGCGTTACTGAATTAGGCGCAAAGATTTCTGTTGACTGTATCAATAAAGGAAAACACATCATCGTTCTTAACGTTGAAGCTGACGTTGTTATCGGACCATTATTACATAAGATGGCTAGGGAAAAAGGTGTTGTATATTCTGGTACTGCTGGTGATGAGCCAGGTGCAGTTATGGAATTATATGACTTCGCAAAAGCAATTGGTTTTGAAGTATTGGTAATCGGTAAAGGTAAGAACAACGTTGTTAACTTAGAGTGCACACCTGAAACTTGTAAGGAAGAAGCTGACAGAAAGCATATGAATCCTAGAATGCTTTGCTGCTTCAAGGATGGCACTAAGACAATGGTAGAAATGACAGCAATGTGTAATGCTACTGGTTTCTCACCAGCAATGGACAATGGCTCTGGCTACCATGCTACACCTAAAGAATTGGCAAGTGTATACCGTATGAAAGAAGACGGTGGTATCCTTGATCATTATCAGTGCGTTGACTACATCAATGGCGTTGCTCCAGGTGTCTATTGTATCGTTACAAGCCCATTACCAGAAGTTAAGGCTGAATTGAAGTACTTAAGCATGGGTGATGGTCCTAACTTTGCATTGTATCGTCCATACCATCTGACATCTCTGGAAACACCAATGTCAGTTGCTCGTATTGCTTTACACAACTTACCATCAATTGTTCCAGCTCATGGTGCACCATATGCTGAAACAACTACATATGCTAAAAGAGACTTAAAGGCTGGCGAATACTTAGATGGTATCGGCGGATATACAATCTATGGCGGCTTCCATGTTTTCAAGTATGCTCAAAGCGTTAACGCTCTACCAATGGGATTGGTCAACAGCAGAACTAGAGTCAAAGTTGATATTCCTCAGGGAACACTGATTACTTATGACA
>R21__coassemble_2482_pt1 | contig 10507 bp, 4 predicted proteins | sample R21__metabat2_high_PE_038 | metagenome-assembled genome bin R21 | reverse complement strand
GTATTAGCCTGGTAAATGCCTAAGGAAACAACCAGCAAAACAAACCAGATAAGTAATTTAACTGGTGCCTTCAACAGTTGCCCAAAAGCTTTAAATGAAGAACAGTTAGCCACACAACCATATAAACAATAAATAAGAAGTGGGATTTCAATTATGATCAGTACAATGTAAGGTGAATACAATATAAACATATTCTCTGTTTTAGTGTAAAGCACCTTGAATACTAAAGCACGACATCCGTTCAGCGCATTATACAAGGTCATAAAAAGCATGGTATTGCCCAGTGCATTGATCTTTCCCTTCTTCTCTTTTCCAATGAAAAGTGAGAAAACAATAGCACCGGCCAAAGCACAAACTGTTTTAATGACAGTCTGCATCCATTTTTCCATAAAGCATCCGCTCAAAACCATATAAATAGAAATCAGCAGATTAGGAACAAAAAACAGAATAACTGATGTAAGAAAAGTAAAACTACTAGTTAGAGTTTTCTTTTTCTCCATACTATTAACATCATCCAAGGCAGTAATCCTCCTTTTTTTCTATTGATAATATTTTGCAATCCTATGATTTAGTATATTTTAGCATAAAAATTATGTTCATTTATCGCATTTTTCTTAAATTAGCCGAAAAGCCATTTTAATAATGGTACCCTCAGTTCCCTATCATTTCCCGCACCTACTTGTTGAGTAATGAAATAACCACATTTTTCAATAACCTGCTTAATTTTGAGGCATTAAAGTCTCTATGACGGTTAATGATTATATCAAAAGAATTATCTTCAAAAGGTAATACTTTCTTGCCAGCAGCTTTCCTAAAATCAATATCTAAAGATAACAGTTCTTATTTGTTCATTCATTTAGATTCTTCAAAGGATATTCCCTGTTCAACATTTTGTATTTTGCTCCAGCCAATTGATTATATGGTAATAATTCATAATTACCATCTCCAACTAGCTGTTTTATTTTTTCCAGATTCTCTTTTATATCTGTGATAGATGGGATTAATGGTGTACGGACAATAAACTGTTTACCCGAATCTTTTAAAATAGCGAAGTTTTTTAAAATAAGTTCATTTGACTGGCCTGTGTACTTTCTATGTAAGTCATCATCAAATAACTTTATATCAAAATAGACTAAATCAACTTCATTTATTACTTTTTTGAACACTTCTTGGCAACAATAACCGGATGTTCCGATATTGATTTTAAAAGGTTTCAGATAAGATATAACTTCCAATAAGAATTCACTTTGCGCTAATGGTTCTCCACCAGAGAAAGTAAAACCATCAATAATTTCTTTGTTCTTTAAAAGTCTTTCAGCCAGCTGTTTCGCTTCAATTTCTTCACCAACAACAGACAAACAGTCATTTGGACAGATATGAAGGCATCTGCCATACGGTTGGCAATCTTCATGCTGGCATCCCTGCTGGCATAAGCCACAATGCTGGCAACGGTTTTCTCTATATATCAGTTCCTTTTCAAAAGACTGGCCTTCCGGGTTATGACACCATTGGCATCTTAATGGGCAGCCCTTAAGAAAAACAGTCGTCACTAATCCCGGCCCATCATGAACACCAAATTCTTTGATATCAAATATTGTTCCCTTCATCCTTATACCTATTAAATAACATACTCCTGTCTGGAAATGACATGGTCCTGGTATTCCTTATCCAGTTCAACAAAGTAAGCACTCCATCCCCATATTCTGACAATCAATAGTGGATATTTTTCTGGATGAGCTTGTGCATCCTTTAATGTATCCGCGTTAACAGTATTCAACTGCAATTGATGACCACCAAGTTCAATAAACTTCTTAACATATCTTCCCACTGTCTTTTCAGCTTCCTTATTGGCGAATACTGAAGAGTGGAATTCAATAGTTAAAGGTCCTCCATTTATTACCCTTCTTAAATCAGGATAGGTCATAGAACCCAATAATGAGAAAGGGTCTACTTTCGCAAATAAACTTACAGAATAATTGGTTGCCAAAGGTTCCTTGTTTCTTCTTCCATCAGCAGAAGCACCAATCTCATCAGCATACCATAAGTAGTACATGGCACTGCCTGTTCCTGCTCGCCATATACCGCCTTTATCATTAGGATGATTGTTAAGATAATTACCAAAACAATCAACCAAAAACTGTAGGTTTTCATTTGATGTTTCACAATTACTGCCAAGTTTTTCCGTCTCAAATCTGACTTTATGTAACAGTTGCGGATAACCTTCAAAATCTTTATCAACAGCATCAATCAGATCATGTTTACTGATGTCTTTGTCCTCATAAATATGTTTTTGAATACTTGTCAAACAGTCAACGCCAGTAGAGATACCCACACCATGCATACCATAATTGATATATTTTGGTTTTCCATCAAGATAATCCATCAGGTTATCCAATAATGGTGCGCAGACAAAATGCAGATTCTTTGTTAAATCGCAATTAGCTTGAACATCCTTTTCCAACTGTTCTTTTACACATTGTTTAAACTGCTGGTAAGTTTCACACTTCAATAAATCATTATGCAAACATTCATCAAGTACCTTTGGGAATGATAAAGCTTGGATGTTAACAACATCCTCACCTACTGAAGGAATGATGAATTCCCAACAGGCAGCTACACAATATTCAACAGCGTCCTTATATTCATAACCAAGATTGACCAACCCCTCAATTACAACATCATCATTTGAATATTGTGGGAAGCCAAGTCCGACCTTTGTTAATTTTGAACATAAAGTGAATATCTCATCCGGCGTATTTTTATCAACACGAATATTAATCTTTGGGTCAATAAGTTTCAATTCTTCACACGCTTGCAAACTCATAACGGAAATATCATTGAATAGATATGAACCGTCAAGTTGTCTACCACCAAGCATTAAAGATTGACCATTATCACCAGGCTGCACACCCGGATAAATATCATTATCCTTGTTTAAGGAAAGGAAAAACTCAACCAATAATTGGTAAGCTTCCTCTTTATCAATAATTCCCTTTTCTAAATCGTTTTGTAGGTATGGATACAAATACTGGTCAAATCGTCCAAAAGAGATCTGATATGTTCCTTCTACCCACATGGCAAAATTGATGATTCTTAATGATAATAAAGCCTGATAATAACTTTGTGCACCATATGCCGGTACCTGAGCTAAAGCATCTGCCAGTTGGTTATTGTTTTGCCTACGGGCCTCATTTTCATATTTCTTAACCAGACCCAGTGTTGCCTTAACAACCCTTTTATAAGCTGGAGAGCCATTTTCGCTTAAGGCTAATAAACCATTTTTCAACACTTTCTGATAATCTGGGCAAAAATTTGATTTATATCCTGATTCGTGAATGTAATGTTGTTTCCTTAAATCATCCCATTCTTTCTCCGTGTAGATTTCCGGAGTGTTGGCAACAGTTCTGACAAAAGGTATCTTTTCATCAATCAGAATAAAAGGCTGCTCTAAAGACATCAGATATTCATATCTTCTGACCATTCTCTCTTCTTCATCAAGATTCAATCTGCTATACTCTTGACATACTTCATCAGCTTTAATTCTTCGTTTAGCCTGATTTTTATCGAGAATATAGTACTTAAACAATTCGTTATTCATAATCAAACAGTCTACCTTCTACATATGTAGCCTTAACATTATAATCATCATCCAAAATAGCAATATCGCAATCATAATTCTCCTTGATATAACCTTTATGATCATCAATACCTAAATAACGGCATGGAGCACTCGTACATGATGATACTGCCACTTCAAATGGAACATTAACCCTAGTAACCAGATTCTTCAATCCTTCGTTAATTTTCATTGTGCTTCCAGCAAAGTTACCAGTTGATACCAGACGGCATGTGCCATCTTCAATCACTTTCATTAATTGACCACCAAATAATGTTTCAGTTCCAATTGGCAATCCTTTTGTCATTAAGCCATCTGACATCATGATGCCGTTTTTACCTTTACACTTAAAGAATATCTTCAGGCTTGCTTCAGTACTGTGATGACAATCACAGATGATTTCCGCGAAACAATCAGCAGTTAAAGCTGCACCAACCATGTTATTATCACGATGGTTAAATCTGGACATTCCATTATATGTATGCGTAAAACTCTTTGCGCCAAGCTGTACAGCAGCCATTGATGTTGAATAATCTGCACCACTATGTCCTAAAGAAACATTGACATTGTTTTCTATTAAATATTTAGTCAAAGCGAAGCCTTCATCTTCCTCTGGAGCTAAAGTGACAATTTTTATTAGTCCTTCAGCAGCATTTTGATATTGTTTAAATTCTTCAATATCAGGTTTAACAATATATTCAACCGGTTGAGCACCACAAAAGTCTTTAGAAATATATGGTCCTTCCAAATGAATGCCTAAAATTCTTGCGCCATTATATTGTTGTTTAGAAGTGTCGGCAACACATTTTAAAGCATTCTCAAGTATCTGGTGGGATTGGGTAATGGTAGTAGGACAGATTCCACATACTCCTTCACTAGGGATATTTTCCAACCATCTTTTTAAGCCATCTTGTTGTGCTTGGTTAGTATCATAACCACCCCAGCCATGACAATGAACATCATAAAAACCTGGAAGGATCATCAAATCGTTATAATCAATATCAACATTCTTAGCCTGATATGGATAAATACCTTTTATTATCTTTCCATCAATTTCAATTTGTGCATGTTTGAACTGGTCATCAATAAAAACTTTTTTCGATTGAATTATCATATTATCCCCCGCTTTTTATTAGATCCTACATTTTAACTTTATCATAGATTGATTTTGTTTAACATCATAAAAACAATGGGAAGATGACTTCCCATTGTTTATTTATTGATATGAAATACGTTTAATCAACTACTTGTAAAAGAATTGATTATTAGTCCTCTTTTCTAGCACGCTGGACAAATGCTAAGGCAACAGCACTTGTTGTAATAGCCATTGTAGCAATTGCCAGTTTGTAGTTGTTGACACCACCATTTGGCTCATCAGGGTTAACTGATGCTTCTTTAACTGTAAATTTAGTTGCTGCAGAATCTGCACCATTTACAGTTATTGCGAAAGAGTGTTCGCCTACATCCAGAGTTTCCAGATAACTTGACTTCAATGTTACCTTGATTGAGCCAGAAACAACATCATAATTTGTTGTTTCGATTACCACACTGTCAACCACAACATTTTCGAAAATATCGTAGATACCATTTGAAGTAATCAGTAAACCGTTACCTGAACCCTTTGTATAAACAAACTCACTACCATTGATAATCTGGTGAACGAGTTTTTCAACTATTCCTTCTTCAACATTGCCACAATGTATGCATGTTCTGTGCTTCTTACCTTCAGCAATGATTGTTGGCTGCTGATAAACTTCCCAATCACCATATTCGCAGTTAGTACACTTAACAAATACCTCAATTGTCTGAGTCTTTGTTACACCATGGTCTGTATAAGAAATAGTTACTGTCTGATTACCAACTGTATTGCTATCATATCCAGTGATTACAACATTATCTGTTACACCTACGCTTGATTCATCTGAGTAAATAGCTCTTACTTCTAATAACTCTCTCAAATCAGAGCCTTCAGGAATTGGATCTGTATAACCATGGTCAATAATATCAATACCTGTCAACTCAATAGAATTAATGATTACTTTGAAGAAGTATGGGTCAGTTCCATATGACTTAGTAGCCAGAATTGTCTGACCAGCTTTTGAAACAACAACTGGTACAACACCATACATACTTGCGTATACAAACTGGTCGCTGTCTGATTCGAATGCTAACTTACCAACTGGATTTTCAGAACTTGTATTTCTTACTTCTGGCCAGTATTCTCTAGGAGTTGTAGAAGTAGAACCATTCTGGTAATAAACATATACGATATCACCTGGAGCTGCACTAACTACAACTACTCTCTCATCATCATCAGCTGGTTCAACTTTACTGTTCTTGTATGCCAAGATTACATCAGTTGTAATAACCTGGCTGAATGTCTGACCAACATTAACTGTAATCAAAGCATCATATCTATGGTTACCATTCTGTCCATGTACTTTGATGATATTAGTACCTTGGTTCAAACCAGTGATAACGAATCTGCCATTCTTTGTTCCGACATTAGTAACTTCACTTAAGTCATTTGAAGAAACTGATGAATCAGAATTGAGGATTGAATATGTAATATTTGCTGCAGAAGTATCAACTACATCGACAACCAATGACTGATCAACGTTCATTGCAACATTGTAGAATGAATAGTCATCTAATTTTGGATTGATAACTAAATCAGCAACAATAACCTTGTTAACAGTAACACTCAATGTTGCTGTCTTTGTTACATCACCTTCTGTGTATGATACAGTAACCTGCTGTACGCCAAGCTGTGTATTGTCATAGCCTGTAACAACTACATCACTTGTAACATCCTTAGTGTAAATTGAATCAGCATAATGAGCTGTTGCTGTAAACATACCAGCTATATCAGTTCCCGCATCAACACTTAATTCAGTTGGATCCAATGTAATTGAATCAAGAACAAGTCCTAAGTTAGCGATGTTAAGAACCATCTTTCCATAATATGGGTCATTTCCTGTAGAAACCATTGACAGAACTGCTTTTCCTTCAGCTAATGCTCTTACAGGAATAATTGAATACATTGAAGTAACCAGTTTCTGTGAATTGTCACCACTGAACTGGTAATTAGCAGCTGTTGTATTATCAATTGATGAATTGTATACTCTTGGATCAGCTGAACCACTACCATTCTTGTAATAGAAGTAAACAACGTCACCTACATTAACATCAAGTTTAATAACTCTCGCGTCGTCTTCTGATGGTGATACCTTACTATTCTTGAATGCTGTGAATACATCAGGATGAACTACCTTGTTCTCTGAACCGCCAACATTAACAGCAACTAGAGCATCATAGTTATCATTTCCATCTAAGCCGTGAACTTTAATGACAGCCAAGCCCTGACTTAAGCCAGTGACAACAAACTGTCCGTTTTCTGTAGCTGTAACAGCTAAACTTGAATTATCAACGCTGATATAACTTGTATCAGGGCTTAATACTGAATATGTAGTATCTTTTGCCATTGTATTGATTACAGTAGCATTGATTGTATCGCCTACATTAATATTCATTTCATATAACTCGAAATCGTTCTTCTTAGGATTGATCTCAAGGTCGTATTCCTGTGGAGCTGCTTCAACATTGATGATTACCTTGAAGAAGTACGGGTCAGTACCATATGACTTAGTAGCAAGAATTGTTGTTCCTTCCTGGCTAACTACAACAGGAACGACACCATATTTGCTAGCATATACAAACTGATCATTATCTGAAGCAAATGCCAACTTACCAACAGGATTTTCTGCATCTGTATTTCTTACTTCTGGCCAATATTCTCTAGGAGTTGTAGAAGTAGAACCATTCTGGTAATAAACATATACTACATCACCTGCAACAGCATTTACTGTTACTACTCTCTCATCATCATCAGCTGGTTCAACCTTGTTGTTTTTGTATGCTTTGATGACATCAGTTGTGATTGTCTTTGAAGAAGAACCGCCAACATTTACAGCAACCAGTGAATCATATTTATGGTTTCCTGATTCAGCATGAACTTTAATGATGTTCATACCTTTCTTTAAACCAGTCAGGACAAATCTTCCTGTGCCTGAACCATCAATTGCCACTGATGAAACATCATTTGAAGAAATTGTGCTGTCGGAATTCATGATTGAATAAGTCAGACTGCTTGTAGCAGGGTTAATTACATCAATGATGAAATCATCGCCTACATCAACTGCAGCGTTATAGAATGAATAATCGTCATATTTCGGAGTAATTGTCAAATCAGCTTCGGCATGTTCCTGTACATTAACGTAAATGTACGTATAAATTGTCTCAACGCCCTCAGTATATTTGATATAAACTAATTGTCTGCCAACTGTTGAAGGGTCATAATCCTCAATGACTGCTTTATCAGTTACGTCTTTCGTATAATAATTAACAACATGTGCACTATCAGTATAATCTGCAATAACTGTGAGCAGTGTTGAAATATCTGTTCCCTGATCGACAGTTAATTCAGTTGGACTGACTGTAATTGTATTAAGATTTAATAAACTTAATGGGTTAGAACTGCCAATCTTCATTATTGAAGGATGGCTTGCTTGAGAAATTGAACGGACAATGAATGTTGTCTCATTTTCCGGATTAGAAGCACTGACATTACCATAAGTTAGGTACTTGTCATTGTATGTGCTGCTACCAGGATTCTGTTTAGTAGCATTAACGCTTCTGATATAAGTGTCTTTTAAGTCCCAAACACCACCTGCTGAATATGTCATAGAGCTATTTGAACTTGCATATGATGCATTCAATGGTAGTTCATTTGTTGAAGAGGTAATAATGTATCCATCCAGATATGGAGCAAAACTCCATTTCATGTCTGCAGTTATACTAGTTTCTTCATTGAACTCAACTGATGCCAAACCATCATGATAGTTTGTACCGTTTGAGTTATATGATCTTTCACCAGCATTTGCTGTCATGATACGATCATTTTCAACAATTAGATATGAGTCTGTTGAATTAACACCACCACCGACGCTTACTCTGATTGCAGCGTTATAAACATTAGATGAATTAGTCGCTTCAATAAAGACATCGGCAATACCTTCATAGCCACAGCCTATATTAAAGTATCCTTTTTCGCCAGCTTTAACTGTTAAGCTATCTTTATCAACACCTGCTACAAGAGGGTTGTTAGTTGAAATAGTGAAATCTAAATCTACAGAGTTGTTGTTTGTTACCATTACAGACTGAATCTGTGATCTCTGTAAATCAACTTTGTAAATTCTTGTTTTGTTTCCGTTATAGCTTGAAGAAGCAACCTTTAAAGGTAGTACAGAAATAGGTGTATTTTCCTTATCAGCACTCTGCATAGCATTTGTGCCACTAGGGTCAATCTTCTTACTGCCAAGTAATGGATTACCAACTTTATCATAATACGTTAATGTAACTTGTCCATTTTCAATTTCAGCAACAATACCTTTAGCGATAACTTTAGCACTTGCGTATGTGCTTGTATTGTACTCTTCATCAGACATACATCCAGCAGAACAATATGTGAAGTTGATAGGATTGCCATCAATTGTATTCCAGATTACATCGTAGTTAACCTGATTGTTACTATGGTTATGACCCCATAACAGAATTACGTTGCTGTAGTTATTTAAGATACTGATTAATCTGTCAGTATTCTGTGGAGCAGTACCAGCATGAATACCACTTACCTCACCAACGTTATACTGGTGAATTGGGCAGTGCGTCATGATGAAGATAGGCTTTAAATTACCATCTGCTGATGTTTCATTACCATGCTGCTGTAAGTAAGCTTCCAATATATCAAGATTTTCAGGAAGCTCAATTTCATCATATTGAGATGAACCGAAGCAATAGATGATGTAATCATCTGTGTTTGCTGCTTCACCAACAACAATGTAATTTGCTTTAGTAGCCAGAGTAGTATCATCTTCTACAGTATTGAATGTACCAGGTTTGTATTCATGGTTACCTGTAGTGTAGATGCCCTTTGTAATCAAAGAGTTATTTGATACTGCATCAATGACTGTCTGTGCTCTAGCAAAGAAGGTCGGTGAGCTTGCTGGAGAAGTATAAGCTAAGTCTCCGCAGAAGCCCATTGCTTCAAATGTAACTCCACCTAGATTTTGCGAAACACTTGAAACCCAGTTATCCAGTGTTGCAACAGATGATGCGGCATACGTAGTTGTCCCATCGCCATACTTAGTATGAATATCTGATGTGAATGCCAGATAAATAGGATCATTGCTCTGGGCACGAACAGTAAACGGTGAGAACTGCAGTACCAGAGACAGCGCTAAGAATACCGATAGTATTCTTCTAAAAACTGATTCTTTCTTCATAGGTCAATCCCCTTTTTCCACAATAAAAATCGAATTCAAATTATAACTGCCTAAAATAACATTTTCATTATATCACCCAAGTATTTTGTCAATACATATAATCTCTTTTGAAAAAGTACAAATTTTTATGGAAAATACGCTATAATTTATACTTTTTTTGACAATTTATCTAAAATGTTTAAACGTTAAAATAAAAGCACTGAAAACGCTTTACTTTTCTTCAGTGCTTTTGTTACTTTTGATATTTAAGAATTGAATCTTACTGCTCTTCTTCTGATGGATTAATTACATCATTTACAGTCTTAATAATTGATGAAGCAGCATTATAACTAGCCTTCAATTCATTGGCTCCTCCATCCTTCTTTAGGTTGGATTTCAGAGTGTTACAAGTTGAAATGAAACTTGTTACTTCCTTAACTTCTTCTAATCCAAATACAGTGGCAATATCACCAACAATATTTGAATAATCAAGGAATTTCTTGTCTTCAACTTCCAGATGTTTCTTATATTTCTTAGCTGTTATATAGGCATTGATAGTCTTATTGAC
>R21__coassemble_2453_pt1 | contig 10608 bp, 9 predicted proteins | sample R21__metabat2_high_PE_038 | metagenome-assembled genome bin R21 | reverse complement strand
GTGGTAGAGCACTACCGTGGTAAGGTAGGGGTCGACAGTTCAACTCTGTCAACCGGCACCATTAAAAAAGACAGGTATTATTGCTAATACCTGTTTTATTTTAAATGTCATAATTCTTAAGTTTTTCGTAAACTTCACTTATTGGTAAACCCATTATTGTAAAGTAATTGCCTTCAACTGTTGGAACAAAACGTCCAGCCCAGCCTTGGATGGCATAACCACCAGCCTTATCATAGGCCTCTGGTGTTTTAATATACTCCTCTATTTCTTCATCAGTGATATTGCTGAAGTGAACTGTTGTCGTGTTAGCGAAAATATCTTTTCTTTCTTCTGAAAGAATCGCTACACCAGTAATGACCTGATGAGTTCTGTTTCTTAACAGTTGCATCATTTCTCTAGCTTCATTTTCATCTTTTGGTTTACCCAGAATTTGCTCGTCAACAACCACTACTGTATCAGAGCCCAATACTACTGCATCCCTATTTTCATTGAATACAGCTTCAGCCTTCTGACGTGCCAGATTCTGGACTATTTCATCAGGTTTCATTGAAAAATCAACATGCTCCTCAACGTGACTGGCCATAACTTTAAAATCGTAGCCTAGTAATTCCATTAGTTCTTTTCTTCTTGGTGAAGTTGATGCCAAAATCAAATCTTTCATATTTCTATCCCCTGAGAAACTCTTCCAGTTTACTTCTATCACAATTATTCCTTGCCCCTTTTGAAGATACGTTTATTGCCGCATATCCCAAAGCTGCTTTTACGCTATCCTGTAAAGGCATGCCATTTGTTAAACCATATATAAATCCACTATTGAAACTATCGCCAGCGCCTAATGTATCAACAACATCTACATGGTAACTGTCGCAATGGAATTTCAATTTATCACTTATCAAATCAGCGCCTTTACTGTTATGAACAATAACCGTTTTACCCTGTTTTGTTAAGCTCTCCACTTCAAGATTTAGGCCAGTAAAATCTTCATCTGAGCCCAGAACATAATCAGCCAATTCCATTGCCAAATCAAACCATTTACGCTCTTTTCCAGCCATCTCACCGCGATAATTGATGTCAACAATAATACTAGTACCACCTGTTTTAACACGTTGTAAAAAGGCGGAAATCGACTCACAACAAGGTTGGTCAAACAGCATCATACCATTAGTCAAAACGTATTTATAACCATCCAAACTTGCATCACAAAGATCTTCTTTTTTTATCTGCAAGTAGGACGAATTCTCAGCTGGCATAAGGAAGTTTTCCCTTTCACCTTTTTCATCAATGACACATAATACCTGGGTAGAAACCATCTGGCTGTCCAATACAAAATGGTCAACATTAACACCCACTTCAGCTAGCTGTTCCTTCATTTCTCTGCCATAAAGATCATCACCAGCCTTACCAACAAATGCCACATCACATCCTAGTTTTGCTAAACCATAAGCACTGTTAGCACACGCACCACCACATGAAAAATAGGCATTGGCTGACTGATGTTGTTTTGCCAAGCCATAAGGAATAATTACATCGGCACAACTATCGCCAACACATAAAACTTTATTCATTTTCCAATTCCTTAAATGCCTCTTTGGCATTTTTAATAAAGTTATAAACCTTGTCTTTATTTTTACGGCTTTTACCATTTCCCAAAATGTCTGAAGTTTTTGTGAAGGAATCTACACCATATGGCTTAACCTTTTTAATTGCTTCGCCAACATTATCTGGTCCCAATCCTCCAGCTAGAATAACCTTACAGTCAACTCTTTTAACAATTTCAGCATCAATGTCCCAGTCGTTAACAAATCCTGCTGCACCAATGCCATTAATGTTATGATCAACTGAATCAAGGATTAAATAATCGCAGAACTTAGAAAAATGAATGGCTGTATCGATGGCACTTTCATCTTCAATGCCAATTGCCTGTAACACTTCAATATCTGGACATATCTGCTTTGCCTTTTCGACAAACTGTTCTGTTGCGTAATAATCATAGCCACAAATATGAATGATATCTGGTTTTAAAATTTCAAGCGGTTTATAGATTGGCTCATCACTGTCAGTAACAACAATCAACACCTTCTTAGCTTTATCACCGATGGCATCATAAATCTCTTTACACTTTTCAATTGATACTTCTGATGGTAAATTGTAGCCCGTTGAAACAGCAACACCGATATTATCAGCACCACATTGTACACACATTAAAGCTTCTTCAACTGTTTGAATTGAGTAAATTTGAGTAATCATAGACCCTCCTTTATTCAGCTTTGATTTCCAAAATCATATCACGTAATTCAGCCGCTCTTTCAAAGTCAAGAATTCTAGCTGCTTCACGCATTTCCTTTTCCAGTCTTTTGAGCAGTTCTTCTTGCTGAGTAGAACTGTTTTTAATTTTCTTAGACATGTATTTAAGAGCCATTTCATGCGTTTCTTTTGAATGGATGGCTTCTCTAATTTCCTTTTTGATAGTTTGAGGAACAATACCATTTTCCTGGTTGAACTGCTGCTGAATAGCCCTTCTTCTGTTGGTTTCGTCGATGGCTTTCTGCATGCTATCGGTCATATTGTCCCCATACATAATTACAGTTCCATTGGCATTTCTAGCTGCTCTACCAATTGTCTGAATCAAACTTCTTTCGCTTCTTAAGAAACCTTCCTTATCAGCATCTAGGATTGCTACTAGAGAAACTTCTGGAATATCCAAGCCTTCTCTCAATAAGTTGATGCCAACAAGAACGTCATACTTTCCTTTACGTAAATCTCTAATGATTTCTGTTCTTTCCAATGTCTTTGTTTCATGATGCAGATAAGCAACCTTATACATCTGGTTTTCTAAGAACTTAGAAAGTTCCTCTGCCATCTTTACAGTTAAAGTGGTGATAAGTACTCTTTCACCTCTTTCAATACGCATATCAATTTCATGTGTCAAATCATCAATCTGACCCTTTGACGGTCTTACTTCAACTTGAGGATCCAGTAAACCTGTTGGTCTGATAATCTGTTCAACAACCTCATGGTTTACTTTTTCCAATTCAAAATCACCAGGCGTTGCACTGACGCAGATTATCTGGTTAATTAAAGATTCAAACTCATCAAACTTAAGCGGTCTGTTATCCAATGCACTAGGCAAACGGAAACCATATTCAACAAGAGTTTCTTTACGTGCCCTATCTCCATTGTACATACCTCTTACCTGTGGCAAAGAAACATGCGATTCATCAACGATTAATAAATAATCCTTAGGGAAATAGTCAAATAAAGAATATGACCTTGAACCAGGCTGTCTGAATTCCAATTGACGTGAATAGTTTTCAATACCGGCACAACTGCCAAACTCTCTTAAAGATTCCAAGTCATAACGACAACGCTGTTCCAATCTTTCTTTTTCCAAAGGTTTACCAGCTTCATCAAAATACTTCAATCTTTCTTCCAGTTCTTTTTCGATATTGTTGCAAGCTTTTAAAATGTCATCTTTGTTTTTCGCATAACCTGTAGCAGGAGCAACGTTATAAATCTGATAACCGTTAATTGTCTTACCGGTAATGACATCAATTTCCGTAATTCTATCAATTTCATCATCAAACATTTCAATTCTTAAAATGTAGTTATCGGTATAGCCTAAAGCAACATCGATGACATCGCCTCTTACTCTAAACTTACCACGTGATAATTCCATATCATTACGGGCATATTGACGTGAAACAAACAACGCCAGTAAATCATTACGAGAAATCTTCATTCCTGCTTTTATGGTGAAGAACATATTACGGTATTGTTCTGGGTCACTTGATGCATAAATGCAGGCAACTGAAGCAACAATAATGGTATCACGATGATCAAGAACAGCATTGCAGGCAGCAAGCCTTAACATATCCAGTTCTTCATTAATCATGGCATTCTTTTCAATATATGTGTCTGTCTTTGGCAAGTATGCTTCTGGCTGATAATAATCGAAGTTAGATACAAAGTATTCAACATGATTATTTGGGAAAAGTTCCTTCAGTTCAGAATAAAGTTGGCCAGCTAAAGTCTTATTGTGAACAAAAACTAAGGTCGGACGATTAACCTGGGCAATAACATTAGCAACAGTAAAAGTCTTACCAGTACCTGTTGCACCTAACAACACCTGGTATTTCTTATTTTCATTTAACCCCTCCACCAGTTTAGCAATCGCTGCTGGCTGATCTCCTTTAGGGGTATAGTCACTTACTAATTCAAACTTTTCCATAATTACCCAAAAACCGGATATTTCACCGGTTTATTCTTCTGTTAAACTAATTGCCCTAATTAGCTGCGTATCGTATTTTGTCGGATTGTTGTAATACTTCTTTGTTACTTCAGAGTTAATGATTTGTGAAGTACGATAATCAACATCACCAGTTACCTGAATGCCATGCTCGCTTTGCAACTTCATAACTGCATTTCTTGTTGCAACTGAATAGTATCCATCAGTTCTATCAATTTCATATCCTAAGAATTGTAGTTTCAATTGAAGAAGAATATTGTATGTATCAACACTGTCATATTTTAATACTTCATCTTTGCAAAGTGGTAAACCAGATAAGAACGTTCTGCTCATTACTACTTCATAATCAGGAACAATGCCGACATTACCAATATATACGCCATTACCGGATTCCCATCTTTCATCAGTGTATTTTAATGTACTGCTGTCAGCGAATGAAACTGTAATCTGCGAAATTCCCTTACCATATGTAGTTTCACCAACTGTAACAGCATTGCAGTTTTCTTTCATTGCCAATGTGAAGACTTCTGAACAGCTTGCTGATGAACCGTTAGTCAGAATAATGATCTTGTTATATTTATAAATATCGTTACCATTTCTACGTTTTGCAGTTACCTTATCAACGATAACCTCACCTTTACGGTTATATAATTTCATGATGATGGCATTATCTTCCATAAAGTAGCCACAAATAGTATCTAGAGTATTTTTGTATCCGCCACCATTATCTCTAACATCAATGATTAAATTCTCAGCACCAGACTGTTTTAAAAATTCCAAATGGCTCTTTAGTTCCTTGCCAGTAGTATCAGAGAAAGAAGACAATTCCAATAAGCCTGTGTTTTCATTAATCATCTTTGTTTCAATCGTGTTGTAAACAGCAGCTCTTGTTAACTCAACATCGAAATATTTGTTATCTCTGATGATTCCTATTGTAACCTTTGTGCCAGCCTCACCCTTAATCATATCCTGAACATCGTCAATTGTTTTTGTTGTTAACTCGACACCATTAACAGAATAAATTAAATCTCCTGACTGCAATCCAGCAGCTTGAGCTGGAGAATTAGGAATAACAGTTGCCACCAACAAATAATCTGTCTGAGCATTGTATGTTACACCAATACCAACAAAGTTTGCGGTTAAAGAAACGACAAACTCTGACATTTCTTCACTGCTGAAATAACTGGTATGAATATCACCAGTTCCTTCTACCATGCCTCTAATAGCATCATCAACTAATTTCTGTCTATATTCTTCGCTGTCAACGCCGAAGTAAAAATCATTAGAAAGGATGTTGTAAACCTGTTGTAAAGTAGCGAAGTCCTGATTACCGCCTACTATACGTCCATTTTTACTGGCAAAACGATATCCGCCAGCAAACACTACTACTAATACACAAATGGAAACTAGTATTTTAAGAAAATTCATTAATCTGTTGTTCATAAAACACCTCGTTGTCATTTTACCACATATTAGTGGCCAAAAAAAGAAAACCCCCAGATTGGTTTAATTCAATTTGGGGGTTATTATGATAAATTGTTTATTTAAATGGATTATATTCGAAATGGTCGGATACCTTTGGATAATATACTCCACCATATTTATATGGGTAGATTTCCATTGGGTTAGCAAGACATGGAGCTCTCCAGTTACGGTAATAACAAGCAGCCGTAATGTTGTTTGCTAAGCCGAAGAACAATCCATAACGTCTGCTGGCTGCTGCTTGCTCCAGTGTAACATTATGAATATTACCTAGGTATGTAATTTGTAAATGGACATGTGGTCCTGTTGAGTTACCAGTATTGCCACTATAACCGACAATTGTCTGTCCACCTATTACCTCATCACCAGCTTTTAGAGTTGCCTGTTTGAGGTGGTAATAACCAACGTTGTAAATCTCATCATCAACGACAACAACAATTTCGGTATAGTTACCAGCACCACTATTACAGTAGTTACCCAAGTAAGCACCTGATGCCGTACAAGCATTTGAAGCTGATAAAATGAATCCATTTGCGACTGCATATATTGGTGTGCCATATCCTAAACAACCTGTATCTGTACCAGCATGGAAAGCACCAGTTGCAGAATTTCCAGTGTAATAGTAACAAGCACTTGTAACACACATACGATGATCAACAACATATGGATAGAATACTTTTGAAGCTGAATATCCATCTAAGGCAATATCAATCTTGCTGATGGCTTCTTCCAACTCTTCATAGCTTACTTCCAGTTCAGTAAGTTCTGTTTCCAGGTTTGCCTGCTGTCTGCGATATTCTTCAACCAACTCCTGGGTGATTTCTTTTAATCTTTCCACAGCTGCTTTCTTATCGGCAAGTTCACCACGTTGTTTTTCCAATTCTTTCTTTTGGTCATCTAAGTCCTTTTTGTCTATTTCCAACTTAGCTTTTTCTTCCTCAAGAAGATTGATATCATGAACATCCATGTTAGTAATCTCTCTAACTGCGTTGATTCTTCTAATCAGTTCAACGAAATCACTTGCGCCCATAATAAAGTCAATATAACGGTTGGTTCTGAAGTAAGTCTGGCTCAACTTCATTCTTTCCTTGATACGATTATCAAGCATTTCAATATTGGCGATTCTCTCTTCAATCTGAATGTTGATTCTATCAATATTGGCTTCTAGCGTTTTGATATTACCCTCAATGATTGACATTTGACCCATGATGTTCTGGATCATTTCATTGAATTCAGTTATCTTATTTAACTGATTGGCAATGTTCGCTTTTAATTCGCTGATGTTTCCAGTAATAGCATCAATCTGGTCTTCCAAATTTTGTTGTTTTTCTTCCTGGTACGTTCTAAAAAGTCTACAAGCCTCTATCTGATCATCAGTTAATTCAGATGAAGGGGTTGTACACAATTGGTAATAATATTCTTCGTTGTTGGCAAAATCATAATCATCGTCCGCAAAAATCCTGTTAAGGTCAATGTTTAACGACAGAATACCAACAATCAAAACACAAAGAATAATCCTTACGGCTTTTTTCATCGTTTCCACCTCAGGTATTTATTTGTTGAAATAAGTGAACCGATAAGTCCTACTAAAATACCGATTCCAACAACGAAAACACTAACATAAATTGTATATGGGAATACTGGAACCATCTTCAGCATTCCACTGATAAGCTGACCATTGAAAGCTTCATAGATATATTTATAACCAAAAATTACCAGCAATATTGGAATAATCGAACCGATTAATCCAATAAACATACCTTCAAGTAATAATGGGAATCGGATATAGCTATTAGTTGCACCGACCAAACGCATAATACCAATTTCCTCTTTACGGGAATCAATAGTAATTCTGATTGTATTGTGGATAAGGAAGATTGCCAAAGCTGCTAAAGCTATGGAAATAACATAACCGACATTTCTAACACCACTTAATAATGTTCTGAATTCTTCAACTGTAGAATTACCATAGTCAGCCTTACTGATACCTTCAATCTTTTCAATGGCGGCGGAAACATTGCTCATCTTATAGCCATTTGTTACAGAGACAATGAAGGCTCTTGGTAATGGATTGTTTTCACCACGATAAGCTTCAAAGATGCTTCCATCCTGACCAAAGCTTTCAATGAATGAATCCAACTCACTGTCAGAATCAGAATACTTTACAGTATATACGCCAGGTGTCTGTTTAATCTTTTCTTCAATTACACCAATGTTCTCTTCAGGGAAAGAACTTTCAACAGTAACATACAGCTGAATACTCTTTTCAACATCATAAGAAATACTCTGAACGTTACCAATAACTAATGTCATAGCACCAACCAAAATCAATGTTAATGTAACAGCATTCGCTGTTGAAGAGACCATCGCAAAGTGATGGGTAATTCCCCAGAATGCCTCTTTAAATGCTCTACCAATTCTTCTAAACATGATGGTATCCTCCATCCTGTGTATCAGAGAGAATAGTTCCTTTGTCAAGAAGGATTGTTCTCTTACGATATTTATCTACCAAAGTAAAATCATGAGTAACAACAATGATTGTTGTTCCTTGCTCATTAATCTTTTCCAGTAATTCAATGATTTCTTGTGAGTGACGTGGGTCCAAGTTACCAGTAGGCTCATCACAAATCAATAAGCGTGGATTATTGGCAATAGCACGGCCAATAACAACACGTTGCTGCTGTCCGCCTGATAACTCAGTTGGATAAGAAGCGTATTCGTTTGTTAAGTCAATAGTATCTAAGACTTCTTTGACACGTTGTCTAACTTCTGATTTTGGTTTGTTTATAACTTCCAAGGCAAAGGCAATATTATCAAATACCGTCTTCTTCTTTAATAACTGATAATCCTGGAAGACGACACCAATCTTTCTTCTATATAAAGGAACACGTGAAAAACGTAGCTTACCAACATTCTCATTGTTGACGAGCACTTTTCCTTTTGTAGGAATTTCCTCGCCATCCAATAATTTAATAAGCGTACTTTTACCTGATCCTGTTTCACCGATTATATAAACGAATTCACCGTCTTCAATATCCAATGAGATATCATTTAAGGCATTCGTTCCATTTTTGTAGGTCTTTGATACATTTTCAAGGTGGATCATACAACTACTCCCTCCAGATAACTAATAATAGCACAAATGACATAAACATTAAACACGATACTCATAGGTGAAACCTTCACCTTTGATATCTTTGGCATCGGAAACGATGACAAATGCGTATGGGTCGATTTCCACAATTTTATCAGACAATACTTTGTACTGATTCTTTGATACAACCGTCATAATAACTTCTCTATCTTCACTAGTGTAGCCACCTTTAGCATTTAGAATTGTTGATCCTCTGTATAGGTCAACGTGAATGAAGTCGCAGATTTTTTCTTTTTCATCAGAAATGATGAATAAGGCAACGGCACCCGATTTAGGGACAATGATTCTATCAATGACCAAATTGGACAAATAAATATATATTAAACCAATCATGACATCTTCTACGCCATAGCAGATTAATCCAGCAACTGCCGTTAAACCATCGACGATGCCAAACAACAAGGCAACAGATATTCCTGTATATTTGTTAATTATTAATGAAGGGACATCCGTTCCTCCAGTTGAGGCATCCTCTCTAACAACAATGCCAATTCCAATCCCGGCAAATACAGCTCCGAAAATAACCATAACCAGTCTATCTGCATGTATTTGAAATTCAACAAAATCCAGAAGGGAAATGATAATCGGATAGACAATTGAACTCAATCCTGTTTTTATTGCGAACTCTTTGCCTAAGAATATATATCCTAAAATGAAAGTTGAAATCATCAAAAAGTCGATTGTGATTGTTGTATTAATGTGCAAAAGCTTTTCAACAATTAAGGAAATACCGGCAACTCCACCTGAAAGGATATCTTCAGGTAACACGAAAAACTTTACTGATACAGCCAGCAAAAAGTTTCCAAATATAATTTTTAAAATGCTTTTAACTCTGTCTTTCATAAATGTTTTTTAGAAACTGCGTCCGCTAGAACCTCCAAATCCACCACCTGATGAGAATCCACCACCACTAGAACTTCCGCCACCTGATGAGAATCCGCCTCCGCTATAAGTACGTGTTTCAGCAGGACGTGATACCATGCTGTTTTGCATTGTACGCATATGATGATCAAATGAATGCATCATATAGTATGGTCGGTTGTTTGGATTATATGAATGATAGAACTCACATTCTTTAATTTCCAAATTCTTGAAATGCTCATTCCAGACATTTGATAAGCCCATAGCATAAGCATAAGGCAAAATGTCATAGAAATAATATGGGTTTTCTTCTTGTAATTCAGCAAGTCTATCGATATCGCTATTTAAAATAAAATTTCTTAAGCCTAAAACCTGTGCTAAGACATTGTTGCCATATTCAGTTCTTTGGCGCATAAAGATTGCTGAAGCAAATAATAGTAATTCAGCAGTGACAATAGCAATGCCATATTTATAACTGACAAATGTTGTCTTTAAAATAGCAAGCATACCAGCAATTGGTGCTGAAAATAATATAGCAATCACTATTCCCCACAAAACTAAATGAATTGGTTTTAAGCTATATTTCTTACGGTTAACATATGCGCCAAAACTGCCTGCCAATATCATTGATAACATCATACCAATAACAATCAGAACGACTGTATCTTTATGATAGAAATCATAGTAACAAATAGCAGAAATGATAGATACAGGTAAGCCTAGTAAGATGATCAGAATCACTTGTAAGAATCTTGATTCACTTGTTGTTAAAGCTTTTTTGCCTTCGCTATATTGTTCGTTAAGTTTTTCTTTTGTTCTATCAATAGTTTTGTAGAAACTGTTACGTAAATCATCAGTACATACT
>R21__coassemble_2259_pt1 | contig 11326 bp, 13 predicted proteins | sample R21__metabat2_high_PE_038 | metagenome-assembled genome bin R21 | reverse complement strand
TTCGCTGCCCTTACTGCCTCATATTGATTTTCTTTACTGTTCTCTATCCGCTCAACATCAAATACCAATAACATTAATGAACAGATAATGACAATAAAGGATAAAACTTTTATTCCGATATCCATTACCCGTCACCTTCTTTTAACAAATATTCTTCTAAACTTGTCTAGCAAGTTCTCTTCGTTGATGTTTTCTCTTATTTCATCAATATCCTGTTTGCTCAATCTAATTACAACATCCGCATCTTGGCTATTAATAGTTCTAATTCTATTTATCAACGATTCCTCACCAATCCAGTTGGAAGGTAATTGTTCGTAATTTGCAAATGGATCATATTTATCTATAAAGACCACCTTACTATTATCTGAATACTGTTGTTCCATTTCATCCAAAATGCCGGTAAACTGATGTTCTTCATAACTTTCATCACCACTATGCATAATGAGTGAAGCATTGTATACGTCCACTGGCATTAATTGATATACTGCCCTGTAATGTTGAGCAACATAAATATCTGGAGCAAATATTACTGAATTTAAGAAGCTATTTTTAGCTGAATTGTAATAAGAAGAACTACCAAAATTAAAGTTCGCTACCATTCTATTAAATTCGTCCTTACTCAATTCATCTCTATTTCTCTCAATTATTTCAACTTTTTCTTTATTTATCGCAATAATATTTGCCAATTCATTAATTTCATTAGCCGTTAAATGCTGATATTCCCCTAAAGTTTGCCATCCACTTCTAACCATATCAGTATAAATGCTTTTTGGGGAAGGTTCTAAATACCTATAACATGTTTCATAGTTTAGAAAAATAGCCCCTGATGGAACTGTTTCTCCGTATCCATATTCTTTGATGCTTCTAGTTTGATATCTCCATCTGGTTTTGTAATCCAAGAAATCATGGCCAGTTGGCAAACTGTTTTTCCAGTCACTATAGCTTGTCCATTGTGCTGTCCTTAAAGCATACAACCTATGACTTCGACATCTTGTCGTTTCATTGGCAGTACAAACTGTATCTGTATACTTACTATAATCCGACCAGCTACGATAGCTAAGAGCATACATTACCTGACTGAAACATTTACTGTATCCTGGATTCGACTTGCAGGTGTTAAGCGGATATGATGAAGGCTCGTTAAAACTGACATACGCCTTTCGATAACCGGTCTCTTTTTTAGACACTATTGCATTACCACTACATGGTCCACTGCTTCCTACAGCATAACTGATATCGCTGTAAACTGTTTTACTCAACAAATATTTACATGTGTATTTGTAATATGTTAAACAACGATAATCTTCAGAGTTTGTGCACGTGTCCGTATATGAACTATATTTCCCTGTTAAAGAACCATTAACAAGTGCGTAAGCCGTTTTTGATGAAGTACGGCAATTAGTATCATTTAAACACGCTTGATACTCACTACTCGCTGAGGTGTATTTATATGTGCTATATGCTGACCATGACGCTGTAGATTTACTATATAGAAGTTTACTGTCATATTGACAATACTGGTCACTTGCACACGCTCTTGCATCCTCTTCTTCATATGTGTAATCGCTCCAGGCTGAATAGTCCGCAGTTCGGTAACTATACTGTTCTTCAACCTTTGTAAGGCTATTATCATCTATAGGCTTATCGCTATATTTATAGTTGCTCCATTCTGTAACAATTCCATATCTCTTCATTTCTTTGCTTTCAGTTTGTAATTTCTCGTCTGTTGAATCGTTATAATCCTGCAAACTCATCCAATTAGACCAAATTGGGTTGTCATAGTCTTTTACAACTTCCACCTTTGTGTAATATTCTGGTACCTGATATTGAAAACTATTTCCATAGACGCTATATGTTTTCTCATCATAATTTCTAATCAATTCGAACCCCTCATCTCCAAACTGGCATATAACCTGTTGGGTTAAGTAATATCCTTGATCCATATTGTATTCTTCATCGCCAATACGCTCCCAATAAGAAATATATTCAGCAAGTGTAGTAGGATATGTCAACCCAGTCTTTTTGCTTTCAAGGACAATTGGAATCGTACGAGCAAGACCATCAACAACATCGTCAGAATAATGCACAGTTTGTGCTTGAGCAAAATCATAATGTTGTAAATTGAGTGTTGAAAGAGTACCCTCAGGGACGAGTGTTTCTAAAAATACTATCTGTTGTTGCTTGCTGCTAGAACATTCAACTGGATATGTAACACCATTAAAATTGATGTAAAACATATTTGATTCTCTATCAAGTAAAAAACTAATCTTTTGGTTATTTTGACCAGTAAAGATTACAGCTTCATCAAATACCGTAAATCCACCTTCATGTGTTCCTTCTAAAATAATGGCATCTTCATTGCCAGCTAATCTTGGATAAACATAAACCGTATCAATACCATTGACTGTTTCTAGTGAGATAAGCATTGTATTCCCAATATCATTATTTACCCTACAACTTACCCTCACTTGCAGTGTGTTTATCTGACACTCAACTTGGTAAGTGACACCATTTTGAATAAATGTATATTTCAATAATCCGTTATTAACATAGCTATTCCCAACATTACTACCATTAAAATAGAGTTGATATTCATTACTTCCCTCAACAATCGATAAAGACTTAATTGTATTACTAAGAAAATCGTCAGATATCGATTTCAAATCCAGAATATATACTTTTCCTTCTTCGGCACTAGTTTCAGATCTGCTTAATAAGAACATAACTAATATAGTTGCTGCTATTATAATCTTTTTCATTTTTATCTCCTTACAATTTTGTCTAAAACATCATATACAGAATTAGAACCGGTATAGTATTCAACATTGGCATTATTTATCACCAACAAAGTAGGTGTATAAACTACTTTAAATTCCTCTGGGTTGAGGCTATCTGATTCTTCAAGTGCTAATAATTCTTCGTTTTCTTCAACATTAATAAAATAAATTGGAACTCTGTCCGTAAAGCCATAGTCAACATATGCCGCCACATATTCTTCTGCTATTTGACATGATGAACAGTCATCCGCATAGAAGTAAAGCATGTACTCACTATCTGATAAAGTGAATAGCTGGTACATGCTTAACTCGGTCAAACTGTTTTCAAGAAAATAGTCCATTTCATAAAGGTTGAGTTGCTGATAATCATCAACAGCATCCCTTTTTAATTCCCTGTAAACTAGAAAGATGGTCGCAGAAAAATTTAGTGACAATATTGCCACACATACAATAATCAGCAATTTTTCTTTCTTGTTCATTGCTCCACCATTCTTGTTAGAGAAGAAATGGTAACTTGCTTCTCACTGTTCAAAAAAGAAAAGACATAATTGAAACTGACGCTGACTTGATATCTGTTTCCATATGTCGATTCTACTGGCTCTACAACTACTATCGTGTTTTCATTTTGGTATTGTTCTATTCTGAACTGATCCACACCATATATTTCTACATCCTGAACCACAGAATATAAAATACTAGTTGCTTTGTTATAAGCCATAAAGAATGAAACACAGCTTAATATCAGAACAATGCCAACAAATGTAACAAAGATAGATGTAATTGCCTTAATTGAACTATCCATACTTAATCAGTTGAAGTAATAGATTCTATCTGTGAAGAAATAGCACTTTCAATTTTTCCCTTGAAGTTGTCAGAATTGACGAAGGCAATTAATAATGTGCCTACTAATACGGCAATAACTACTGCCACAAACTGTTTAATACTGCTATCCATTTATTTACTCCTTTCTATATCAATCCGATAATCAGGATTAATATGTATGTTAAAACAACGACCAATAAAACAACGGGCATCATTCCTATATATCCCGTTGTATTGTTGACTATGTCGTTTTTTCTTTTTCTTGTTAACTGTATATCTTCGCTAATCGATTTGTTTAAGTTATCCAATAAACCTTCACTATTTTCATTGCCTGATGAAGACATTCTATAAACCAATCGGAAATACTGCTCTAAATGGTTTATTTCCCCCTCATATCTATCAATCATATTTTTATATGGTTGATATGAATTTGGGTCTTTATCAATTTCTGTAACGAGTCTTTGGATGTCGTCTGTTAATACTTCGTCGCAATAATCAAGCGATTTGACCAATGCAACATTAATCGGATTGCAATATGACAAACTAATCAATGTTTTCATATAATATGGCATTGCATCATTAATTCTCTTAATAGATGAAGAACGAATTTGTAATAGGTAGAAATAAAAGAGTTTATATATGACAACAACAATTAATACGGCAATATACCATTTTACAGTTCCTTGAATATACAATACTGTGCCGATAGTTATTGAAATCAGAATCCTCATCAATTGAAATATTCCAACAGATAAACCACTACCAAATGCAGTCAACACCAAATCATCAGTTTTGTCTTCCTTAATAAGTTTGAGCAAAAACTTCAGGTCGTTTTTGCCATCCTGTACTTCTAAAGAAAAATAAGCCATATAAATGGCTAATTGACTAAAAAACGGAATGCATCCCAATAAAAAGAACTGATACATAATTACTCCTTAGACAAGTGTGTGGTGAAATAACGGTCAACAAAAAACAACATCACCAACACCGCGACATAATAAAACAACATAATATTACCTATTAACTTGTTATCACAAAGTCCGATAGAAGCGTTCAATTGATTCACCAATAACCATAATGTTCCCATGCATCCACAACTTAATCCAATATATTGAACACGCAACAATTTTCTTTTGCTTTGGTTTTCCCGGATATCATTTTGCAGCAATTCAACATCATTCTCGAAAACTGAAATAATATGTTGCCTATCATTCATTCCTTCGTAATGCATCTGCAAAATTATGATGTTCAATTCTCTAATGATTGTGTAAGGATATCTTCTTTCAACCTTTTTCAGCACTTTCTCGAGCTGTTGTTTTGGCTGCGGCAAAGCATTCATCACTTCTTCTATATCCTGTTGTAAATATCCTTTTTCTTCGTCCAGACATTTCTCTAGGGCATTATAAACATTTTCGTTTTGTTTCAATAACATAGCCATACTGCTACAAAAACCAATAATCTTTTCAAACATTATCTGTTGGCTTTTAGCTTGCTGATTACCAGCAATAACAAACGGAACGCAGACAATCATTAAAAAGTAGATAATTAGATTGCCCATATTATCTGGATTTATATAGCTTATCATTAACGTCGCTGCCACGCTTATTAAGATAATTTTTAAATAATAAATCAATGAATTCTTCAAGATGTATGAAAGCTTTATTTCCTTACGATATAAAAAGAAAACGGCTATTAACATAAGTGAAAAAACAATTAGTCCATAAACTAATCTATCCATTTAGAAACACTCCTTTAATTGAAGAAACATCAACTTTCTTCTCTTTAATTTTTTGTTTTATTTTTTCCGAAACAATTTTGCCAAAACTTGGCTGACCTTTAACATAGTCAAATTTGTACAAGTAATTACAATGACAACCGAAATTGTTGTCCAAATAGAACTCTGTAACTTCAGTCAATTGTCTATGTGATCCTGAAGAATCGTTGTAATAAGAGATATAGATGCCTATATCAATATGGTTAAAAATCTGCTGATACATGTTATTGTTGTTGACAACACCATTACTCATTTCCAACATTCTAGAAGGAATGCTCTTGGCACTTTCTGCATGGATTGTTGAAATTAACTTATGCCCTGTTGAAACAGCCTCCAATAAATGAACTACTTCTGCACCTCTTGTTTCCGAGATGCAAATCCAGTCAGGGTTCTGTCTTAAACATGGTTTTAGTAAATCCGAAGCATTCACTATATCATTACTTTTTAAGGAAAGAACATTCTTATCAGGATAAATATCTTTTAAATATGCTTCCAAAGTATCTTCAATTGTAATAATCGCTTGTTGTTGGGGAATAAAACGACATATATATCTTAGCAACTCCGTCTTTCCACTACCGGTCTGACCAGAAATCATAATATTGCATCCACTTTCAACAAGTATTTTTATTAATGGAAAGAATTCGGGAGCAACAAAGTTATTTGCCAACAACGCTTTACGATTGATTCTTAAAGAGTGTTCACTTCTTCTGATAGCAATCGCCGGTAATTGTGATGAGGTCAAGTTTTCGTGTATACAGTTAAATCTTAATTGCCCTAACTCTCCAAACAAACCCTCGCCATCAAGTATTGGTTGAGAATCGTTGTAACCAACTTGCATTCTAATAGCTATTTGCCTTGGTAAAACTGATAGAACATTCATTAATTCTTCTTTGTGTTTGTCTTCATAATATTGGTAATCATATTTAAAATGTCCTTTGTTAATATCACTTACCCATATTTCTCCGTCCCAAATCATTACATCCGTGACATTTCTGTCTTTGAGAATGTCCTTTAGTATAAATCCTAACTCAACATCATTCAGTTGATGCATTCAAGTTACTCTTTCTAAACGCCAAACTGTTTTCGTCAATATATGCTTTGATTCGAGTTAACGAATAATACTGTTCATCAACAACTTCATTGTCAAAACTGTTTGAAGAGATAAAAGGTTGTAACCTTCCAATTTCACTTGCTCTTAAACAGTAATCCAACTGCTCCTCACTTAAGGAAATTGTGCAATACAAGTATCCCCCATCATCACTGACCTGCTGTATTTGAGCTTTTTTGACAATCATACCCGTAATAATTGATGTTTTGAGTCTACTATCATTACCAATATAATAAACATCAATAAATTGCCCAGGTCTTAAAGAATTATCTGTTGACGTAATCCTATCCAATTTTAGTGTAAGCAAGTATTTACCTGTTTCTATGTTAGCTGCCGCTGGTGAAGTAATATCCTCTTTCTTACAAATACTATCCTTGTAAAAATACATGCCGTCCGTTAAAGTAAAACCATCTTTAACCATCATGCCTATTATTGCTGAAGAATCAGTAATTACATTTTGTGGTATATTATTCTTTTCTATTTTGATGTAACGTATATCAGTTTCTTCAATTATGCTATATTCTTTTAGTTCCCCATTGACTACACCAACTGTAACCATCTCTCTTTGTAAATCAGAAATCAGAGGATAACATAAATAGTTAATCGCCGAGACGACAAAAGCGATAATAATAACGAGAATGAACTTGCCCGGTTTTTTCTTCATACTTTTCTCCCAAAACAAAAGATGGGTTTCCCCATCCTTTTTATGACAATAACATTCTAACACCTTAAAAAGGCGTTTTTTTACTCTTTTTTTGTCAAAAAATGTCGCAATTTTGTCACTACTTATTTTTTTGGTAAATAAGTTTCATTCCCTTATATGCCAAATCAGGATCGTATTCGTCGAAGCAATCAACTTCTGGGCAAATATATCTGCCTAAACCACCAGTGGCAACAATTGGGAAATCATGACCAATTTCTTTTTTAATCTGATTGATGATGCCTTCAGTTAAGCCAATATAACCATAGACAATACCTGCCTGCATACTACTAACAGTATTTTTTGCAAGAATGCTACTTGGTTTTGAAAGCTGAACCATTGGTAATTGCGCTGTCATTTGCCAAAGAGAACTTGCGGTAATCTCTAAACCTGGTGAAATAATTCCGTATTGGAAAACACCCTTCTCAGAAATATAAAGGAATTTTGTTGCTGTGCCAAAATCAACAACTAAACAATCTCTTTTGTATTTGTCATATGCGGCAACACAGTCAACAATCAAATCAGCACCACAACTCTTTGGATCGTCAATATTGATAGCAATTCCTGTTTTTATTCCGGCAGTAATCATTATTGGATCAACATTGAAACAAGATTTGACAGCAGAAATCAAAGCATCATTAATGCTAGGAACAACTGATGAAATGATAACACCAGTAATCTGTTCTTCAAATAATTTCCTTACTTCAAAAATGGAATGGAACTGTAAAGCAAATTCATCAGATGTTCTTTGCTGTTTAGTAATGAAACGGAACTTTGTGATAAGCTGCTCGCCATCAAAAACGCCACAGGAAATATTAGTGTTTCCAGCATCGATTGTAAGTAACATAATTAATCCTCTTTTCTAGAAATCTTAGTAACTGCTGCAACAATTGGCCAGTCCAGTAAACCGGCAAAAACTGCTTCAGCAATACCATTGCTAAGTAAAGTAGCCAAAATAAATGCCCAAATTGTTGTAACACTACCCCCAAATAAGCCTACATACTGGTCCTTAAAGAAGATGAAGATCAGACCCATGACCATTGCTGTATGTAAAACTGAGGCAATAATGCTTGTTAAGATAGTATTTAAAGATAAAGGAAGTTTTAACTTCGTGAATAAATCATCTAATACACCAGCAAAATAACCTAATAAAACTCTTGGAACAATGGCAATTACCAAACTATAAATGTTTCCACTATACTGACCAATTGAATAAAAAGGTGTAAAGAATAGTGATGCTGGTGATGGTGCCAATACAGCATAAGTTGTTGATGCCAAACCAAAAACAAGTCCGATTGTAGCTCCTGCTTTTCTACCCAACAGGATACCGGCCAAAATTGCTGGAATATGCATTGTTGTTATCTGTATAAATCCAAGAGGTATGATACCTAATGGTGTTACTACTAGAACAATTTCTAAGGCAATAAATAATGCTAATAAAGCCAATCTGTAAGTTTTGTTATTCTTCATACGTTTACTCCTATCACTCCTTGCGGATGCAATGTTTTAACATAACCATTATACATAGTTTTGAAAAAAATAAAACTGCCTAAGCAGTTTTATCTATTTCTCATCTTTTGGATACCACAAATCTTTGGCAGTTGCACTGAAGTACAAATCACAAGACTGGTAATTTTTTGATTCTGATTTAATATCAGCAATTGCCAATTTCATTGACATACCACCATAGAATTCCCATTGCTTATCAAGAATGATTACTTTGTTTTTAATAACCTTAACATTTTCGTAAGGTGTCTGAACTAAAACAGCGTCAGCGAAATACGAAGCATCAATGCCATCATCAAGAATATATTCCATTGTTCCTTTTTCAAATGTTCCTTCTTCCACTGCTGCACAAGAATAGAGCAGATGGTAGACTACCTGATATCCTCTTTCATCATTATGAGGGTATTGTAAAACCAGCTCCATATCATAATTCTCTGATGGTACAAGTCCATCACCAAAATGATATGTAAAAATTCCCTCAGTAATATTCTGCTTTTCAGGATCTGGCTGAGGTCCTTTTTCTTTGCAGCCTGCTGCTGTCAATAAAAGTAATATTGTTAATAAGATGGTTAATTTTTTCATATTTTATCCGTGGAACCGAAGCCGCCGGTTCTCATTCCTTCTGCTTCGTCATCTTCAGTAATACCATACATCACAAACACACCCTGTGCAAATCGGCTACCTGCACTTAATTCAATTGGCTGTTTTTCATAATCGTCATTAGAGACTTTTATGATGATGTGGCCTTCATTGTTTGCCCCATAATAGTCTGAGTCAATAATGCCGACTGTATTTGATAATTGCATACGATATTTGAAACCCAAAGAACTACGTGGGAAAATCATTAATACCCATTGTTCATCAATGCGGCACCTGATACCTGTAATAATCTTTTTTGAATCATGCCCATCTATCTTTACATCATAAGGCATATAAAAATCATATCCTGCTGATGACTTTGTTGCTCTTTCAGGCAACTTGATTCCATCATAGATGTCCTGAATTTGCTGGTCATCAAAAGAACTATTTAACTGCATGTCTTTTTTAAATTGTCGAAATGATACTTTTTCGAAACGTGCTACTTTGTTCATAATTATAGTCCGAAGAGGTGTTCAACCAATATCTTGACACCTAAACTTATTAATATTATACCACCGATTGCTTCAGCCTTTGAAGAGAACTTGCTGCCTACCTTATGACCGATAAGAACTCCAACACAAGAGAAGCAGAATGTTGTAATACCAATGGCGATTACTGAAAACCACAGATCAACCTTTAAAAAGGCAAATGATACACCAATAGTTAAAGCATCAATGCTAGTAGCAATTGCTAAGATAAACATTGTCTTGAGTGAAAAGTCAGGATTTGGTTCTTCCAACTCTCTTGACTCTTTAATCATATTTAAACCGATATACAGAAGCAAAAGAAATGCTACCCAATGGTCAAATTTTTCCACATAACTGGCAAATGTTGATCCAAGGAAATAGCCAATTAAAGGCATAAATCCTTGGAAGAAGCCAAAGAAAATACCACATAGTAAAACATGCTTTAACTTTACCTTACTAACGGATAGGCCTTTGCATATAGAAACAGAAAATGAGTCCATAGAAAGTCCCACCGCAATGATGAACAATTCATACAGACTCATTGAAATCCCTCCAAGATGGTGCACCAGGTGAGACTTGAACTCACACGGTTTTACCCACACGCCCCTGAAACGTGCGCGTCTGCCTATTTCGCCACTGGTGCAACGTTATCATTATAAACAATTTACAAGCCAAATACAAACAAATTATTCACTGCGAAAATTTTGTGAATTGGCGCGCCCGGCAGGATTCAAACCTGTGACCTGCTGAATCGGAATCAGCTACTCTATTCAGCTGAGCTACGGGCGCGTGTAATTCATTATAGCACAAAAAAAGAAAGAGCTTAGTTGCTCTTTCTATTGTTGTAGTCATCATTAACCATCGCAAATGCTTCATCTAAACATTCACAATCAGTACGCATTGCTGAAATGGCTCTATTTAGGAATTTGAAGTTAGTGTCAACACCTTTAGAATCATTAATATAATTAGCCGAACGATTTGCCGCAATACCCATACTGCCTGCTGTTTCAATAGCATCAATATTAGCTCCTAAGAAGATGAACTCCCAACCTTTTTCTGTCTTTTCGTCAATCATCTTTTTGATTTGCTTAAGACTGAATTCTCTACTGGCGTTCTCTAAGCCATCTGTAATGATTGTAAAAACGACCTTAGTACAATCCCTATCAATCATGCCAATTGTTCTGCCAATGGCATCTAACAAGGCTGTACAGCCTCTTGTGTAATAATCGTCTTCAGTCAATGGTTTTACATCCTTTATATCTTTGTGTGCATGTAATACTTCAAACCTATCGTCAAATAATACTGTCGTTAAGAATGCTTCTCCCTCAACTTTTTTCTGCTTTTCCAACATACCATTGAAACCGCCAATTGTGTCAGATTCAAGTCCACACATTGATCCGCTTCTGTCTAAAATAAATACAACTTCTGTTTTTTCGTTTTTCATTTTATAAAAACCTCTCTTTCTTACAAAGAGAGGATAACATTTATAAAATAATGCAAGGTCGTTTGGAAAGAGACATTTTATACGCCCAA
>R21__coassemble_2233_pt1 | contig 11437 bp, 12 predicted proteins | sample R21__metabat2_high_PE_038 | metagenome-assembled genome bin R21 | reverse complement strand
GCTACATCCCATGCGCCCCAGATTGCCGACCTTAAATTGCCTACTTTATTGGCGTCACCAATGACATAAACATTCTTTGAAGCCTTCACTAATGGGGTTGATGTATAGCCTACTGACATGACTACAGTATCGCAAGGAATTTCCTTGATATTTCCCTGTTTATCTTCAATTAAAACAGCGCCTTCCTTAATCTCTTTTGACTTGTGGTTCAGGTATACTGGAACATTATTTGCCTTGAAGTAATCACGTAAGAATGATGAGTTTGCCAGGCATAAATTCTGAACACTGATTAAGTCATCAAGCATCTCAACAATGACTGGATGTTTGCCTTTACGATGTAAATCATAGGCAATTTCACATCCTGTCAAACCGCCACCGATGATGACAACATTATCTCCAACTGGCTGTTTTTCTAGTAAATAATCAACAGCACCAATTGCTTTTTCAGCCCCTGGAATAGGCAGTTTTTTAGCTTTAGCACCTGTAGCAACTATATATGCATCAGCCTGTATATCTTCTAGTTTCTTAACTTCTGTATTTAGATGAACCTCAATGCCCTCTTTTTCTAATTGAGTCTTGTACCATTGCAATAGCATCTTATCATGACGTTTGAAATCTGGTGCTGCTGCCGCAATAAATACGCCACCTAACTCATTACTCTTTTCGTAAATAACTGGTGTATGTCCACGTTTCTTTAAGACTAAAGCAGCTTCCATACCACCAACACCGCCACCTATAATAGCAACTTTCTTTTTAACGGCAGCTTCTTTGATATAGTACTTATTAGATTTCATTGTCGTTGGATTTAATGCACAACGACACATGTTCATAGAATCTTCAAGGGTCTGATCATTATTTGAATTACCATGACGTGTCATTGTCAAACAAGCAGTCTGGCAGGAAATGCATGGTTTTACATCTTCAGGCCTGTCTTCAAATACTTTAGTCAGCCATTGTGGGTCAGTCAAGAACTGTCTGCCAATTGCTACAGCATCAATTTCATTGTTTTTAACCGCTTCAGCGCCAGCTTCCAAAGTCATTCTTCCTGCACACACTACAGGTATGTCGACAAACTTCTTGATGTGTTTTACTTCTTCCAGATTACAGTTTTCCGGCATATAAACTGGTGGATGAGGCCAATACCAGGCATCATAAGTACCATTGTCGCAGTTTAACATGTCATAACCGGCATCCTGCAAGTATTTAGCAGCCTTTTCAGATTCTTCCATTGTTCTTCCTGCTTCAACATACTCTTCACCAGGGACAGCTCCTTCTCTGAATCCTTTAGTCTTTGAAACAACTGAATAACGTAATGATACTGGATAATCCTGTCCACATTTTTTCTTAATTTCCTGAACGATTTCAACTGCGAAACGGTATCTGTTTTCAAAACTTCCGCCATATTCATCAGTTCTGCTGTTGACATAAGGCAAAGTGAACTGGTCAAGCATATAACCTTCATGGACGGCATGTACTTCTACTCCATCAACACCAGCCTCTTTACACAATCTTGCAGTTTCACCGAATGCATAAACAATTTGGGCAATCTGTTCTTTTGTAATCTCTTCTGAATAAATGTTATCAGCCCATCTGTTTGGTGTTTTTGATGGGGCAAGAGAATGGAATACTGGGTCAAGGATTGGCTTCGAAATTGTTCCTAAAGCCTTGTTTTCAATCATTTTAACCATCATGTCATTTAAGGCAAATGATCTGCCACAGCCAGCTGTCATCTGAATGAACATCTTGGCACCAGTTTTATGGAGTTCATCCATAAACTGTTTCAGTTGTTTAAACTTACGTTTGTTCTGGTATAACCATTGTGGGCCAATGATGTCCTTAACAGTTGCAACTCCTGGGAACAGTAATCCGCAATTGTTATCTGCGATAGTTTTTAGAAGCTTAGCTGCTTCCTTGTCAAAGTGGTTTGGCTCTGTCCAACCGAAAATGCTTGTTCCACCCATTGGGGCTAGAACAATACGGTTTTTGATTTCCACATTTCCGATTTTCCACGGAGTCAACAGTGGTTCGTATTCTTTCTTCATGATATTATTATCCTCCGGGATGATTTATACCCACATTATACAGGAAGAATATTGTTCCCCACAATTTAATGCGTACTATTTGTGAATCTATTCACACATTGCACAATTAAAAAAGGCTTTACAGCCTTTTTGTGTTTTAACAATGCAATTTTACATCTGGTTGAAGAAGAAAACTCCTACTCCACCAATGCCAATATGTACACCTAATACTGCTCCAATCTGTGTAATTTCATAAACACAATCAGGCAGTCTTTCCTTCAGTAATTCAACCATTTCTTTAGCAGATTCGATATCATCAGCATGTGTAATACCGATAATCTGTTTTTGACAGTTAATTGCTCTTTCCTTTACGATGTCAGCAACTCTTTTCATGGCATTTCTCTTGCCTTTCATTTTTTGAATTACTTCCATCTCTCCATCATCAACATCAAGTATCGGCTTAATATTTAAAGTATTGGAAATAAAACCTAATGTCTTAGATATTCTGCCACCCTTAACCATCCAAGTCAGATCATCAATCATAAAGACATGTTCAACATGCTTAATCAAAAACTGGCATCTGTGACAGATAGCATCAAAATCCATTCCTTCCGCAGCCATCTTTACAGCCTGGATTGTTATCAAACCAGTAGCATATGAACCACCTCTAGAATCAATGGCTTCAAGTTTTCTTTCTGGATATTTTTCCGACATTTCTTCCATGATGTTGTTTATCAACTGATATGTTCCAGACATTCTTCCTGAAAAACCGATATAAATGGCATCGTCGCCATCCTTACAAATTCTTTCAATTGTTTCGTAGCTGTCACCAATATTTACTTGGGAGGTTTTTGGTAGTTTGTCCTGTCTCATCTGCTGATAGACTTCTTCAGTAGTAATTGATATTTTGTCTTTATACTCCTTATCGTCAATTACAACGTAAAGAGGCAAAATCTCAATGTTGTACTTTTCAACATACTCTTCAATAATATCTGTGGTACTGTCAACTATAATACGAATACTCAACTTAATCACTCCTTATTATATCTGTTAATATTTGTTAACATTATAGCATAATAAAAAATGCATTTTTCAAGTAAAATAAGGCTTTTTTTAACATTTTAGGTCATCAGATAAAGAATAAAAAAAGTAGATAACTTTTGTCATCTACTTATTTTCATGTTATCGATTTACTTCCTGTTCAATACGACGCATCGTGGCGATGTTTGTCTGCATATCACCTTTGAAAATGAATCCACCAGCAACCACACTATCACAACCATTTTCTAATAATGGTCCCAAGTTATCGCCATTAACGCCACCATCAACCTGAATCAAATAATGTAAATCATGCTGTTTACGATATTGGTCTAAGACATTAACCTTCTCAATCGCTTCTTTCATATAAGAATCACGGTAGCCAGGAACAACAGCCATAACTAGAACTAAATCAACTTTGTTCAGTAATGGTTCAATTGTTGATACTTCTGTTGCCGGATTGATTGCTAAACCGGCTTTGACACCCTTTTCTTTTACGAAGTTGATAGTTTCTTCACACTTATCCAAACAGTTGTACTGCTCGTAATGGAATGAGATTGAGTAAGCACCGCCATCAATGAATCCGGGGATAAATTTGTCTGGTTCATTTACCATCAGATGAACGTCTATTGGTAGTTGTGAGCCTTTGACAAAAGGTTTCATTAAAGCCGGGCCAACTGTCATACCAGGGGCAAAATGTCCGTCTATGACGTCATAATGCAGCCAGTCTGTTCCTTCATTTAATATTTCCAACTGGTCTTTCAGATTAAGAAAGTCCATTGACATTATACTTGGAGCAATGATCATCTTATTCACCAATGATTACAACTTTGCACTTTCTGCTTCTTGCATGAGTTCTGTCAAAATCAGCAAAATAGATATATCCTGTCTTGCCTACACCTAACAGACCATCTTCAACTTCGAATGTAGCTGAGTTACCGATGATTGTAGCTTTTAAGTGTGCATCAGCATTGAACAGTTCTTCTCTTGTACCACTTGGTAAGTATTTTAAATAATCAGGCCATGATTCAACATCTTCAAAATGCTTTGTGCCTGGATAGAAATACTGACCCCATGCAGTCTGGTTAGGAATAATCTTCTCTAAGCAATTATCTAAGTCCTGCTGGATGAATTCCTTGCCGTTAGGCATTGTATCGTGAACATATTCCTCGAAGAACACAGAACAAGTAGTATGCGGAGAAATAACACAGCATATTCCTTCTTTGATATTGCTTCTAGCAATGATTTCTCTTACCTGTGGAGTGATATTGATATATGTTGGTGAACCACCTGTTGATTCAATACCTGTAATTGTTTCTTTATAAACTGCCATATTTAATTCCTCCTTATTCCTTTTCGGCCGGTTTAGAACCTCTTCTTGCATATGATTTTACTGTATCAGGATGGATTTCCATTTCCTTATTCAAAATATATCTGAACAGTTCCTCTCCATCATTGAAGTAGTAACAATATACCCAATATCTTCCCTTAGTAAGATGGAATTCATCTTTATTGATACGGATATAACATTGTAAACGTGTTGGAAAATCTTTGACTCTGAAATCATGAATGTCTTTCCAATACCACGTCTCTTCTCTATTTTTGTGACGGAAAGTGATTTTTTCCTCGCAAACCGTTACTTCACTTGGATTTGCCAAAGTGATCAATGATTCCCAGATGATATAAAGACAAACTATGATAACTGGAACATAATAGAGTGCCTGAGTCTGGAAATACTTAACAACAGCATAAATCAAAATGAAGATTGAAAAATAAGCCGAGCCTGTTTGTTTGACAGCATATCTTTTCGGATCGTACTTATATGTTTTCTCTTCCATAATTCTAAACCTCCAGAAAAAGAAGGGGCATATTGAATGCCCACTTCTTTATATTCAATTTAATAAATTATTCAGCTTTCTTGTTTTCTTTTCTGATTCTGATGAAGTTGAATACAGCACAAGCAACTGAAATAGCAGCTAATACAATGTATGCTACCATCTGAGGTAACTTACCAACTTTGTATAAAGCCCAAGTTAATGGGTTAGCACCATCACAGATTGAAGAAATTGAAGAAGCACCACCCATATCGAAACCGATTGATGAAGCAACTTTTGTGATTGGATCTGCTAAGTCTGTAGCAATGTATAAGCCTAAGATGCAGCATACTAAGCCAACGATTAAGCTTCTGAAACCATTACCCTTACAAATTGGTAATACTAATACGAATACGTATGGTAATACTGCTAAGTCAACAGCTGGTAATACTGTGTTGCCTGGTAAGATTACTGATAATAATACTAGAACTGGTACACAGATTAAGCCTAAAGTGATTGTCATTGGGTGACCAACACCAACTGCAGAGTCAAGACCAATGTACATCTTGCCCTTGCCAGCGAAGTGCTTATCAATGAATTCACCAGCAGCATCAGAAATTGGCATTAAGCCTTCCATTAATAATGATGCCATTCTTGGGATTAATACCATTGTAGCAGCTAATGTTACAGCACAGCTCATTGCTGAACCGAAGTCGTAACCACCTAATACAGCGATAACTAAACCTAATACGAAGCCAACGATAACTGGTTCGCCGAATACACCAATCTTATCCTGTAAGCCATCAAGGTTGAAATCAACTTTGTTTAAGCCAGGGATCTTTTCAATGATCCAGTTGAGTACTAATGCAAATGGAACGAATGCTGCAGTGAAGCCGTGAGGTAATGATACACCAGGCATACCTAATGTTGTCTCTAAGCCAGGAGCAGTTAAGTCACCTAATACTAAGATGATGATTTCGTTACAAATAGCAGCAACAATACCTAAACCTAATGAGCCAGTAACGATACTGATTAATGAACCAGTGAAAGCAAAGTGCCAGTAGTTCCAAATATCGATATCAACTGTCTGAGTTGCACCAACAAGAATCATTACAACGTTTACTGCTAAACATACTGGAATGATCATTGCGCCGATATCAGTAGCCATAGCGATTGCAGCAGCTGCAGGCCAACCTACGTCGATAGTAGCTAAGCTTAAACCGAAACGAGCACTCATAGCAGCAACAGCATCAGCCATTGTTCCCATTAAGCCAGTAGCAAGACTTAAACCCAATAAGCCTACACCAACCATTAAGCCACCACGGATTGATTTGCCTACGCCAGCACCCATGATGATACCAATTAATGCGATGATAATTGGCATAACTACAGAAGCACCTAAGCCACTAATGTAGTTAAAAATTTTAATGATAAAATCCATAAATCCTCCTTTAATAAAATTATATCATTATGTTTTTTTGATTCTTATATCCCCATAAGAATCTATAGTAACCACTGATGTGGTTAATTAGCTATTTTTCTTCGCCGAATAATTTTTCTTCGATTTCGTTGTAGATAGCTTCTGTATTTCTATTAAGAATTAAGTTAGTAGCAATTACCATTGGGCAGTCGCACTTGTATGAGTTAGCGATTGTACTAACGCATAAGTCAAAGTTAACTGACTTGCTAGGAACTTCAGCAGCTTTACACTGTGAAATCATAAACTGGCCTTTATGGCCTCTCTTATTTAATTCAGCCTCTAATTTTTTGTTAACAACTGTGCTTGTAGCTACACCTGTGCCACAACATAATAAAATCTTCTTCATTATAAACCTCCTATGTAAGAAAAAATCCTTATTCTAATTCTATTAAATAATATTTTACATTTCAATATTATTTGCAAAAGTCATTTCTAGCTCTATCCAATGCTTCAAACATTTCTTCAAGCTTAGCAAATGGATCAGCCGCACAAACGATACCGCTTGTTCCACCAGTAGCATCAGCGCCAGATTTAATTGCCTTATAAACATCATCACCTGTTGAGATGCCGGCAGCCTGTAAAACTTTGATGTCTTCTGATACTGACTTAACGATTTCGTTAGTAGCAACCATGTAAGATAAATCAGCAGTCTTGCCAGTACCGATTAAACTGTTAAGTTCACATACCATGCAGTCTGGATGTAATGAAGCAATTGCCTTTGTATCAGCTACTTCATTTGAACAGACGATTGTTAAAATTCCTAACTTGTCTGCTCTTTCAATTGTCATAGCCAGATCATTAATTGTCATCGGATTTTCAGCATGGTTAAGGAATGTTGCCTTAACACCAGCTTCTGCCAATGCTTCTGGTAAAATATGTCCCATGCCTCTTCCTGGTTTTAATGGCTCCATAGCCTGAGCACAGACAATCAGATGTGGACAATTGTCGACAATCATCTTTAAGTCAACATGTTGTGCAGTGAAGATAACGTCAAAGTCATACTTTTCTGCTAATTCATCGCACTTTTTAGCTAATGCCAAAGACTGTTGGCCATATAGGTAAGCCTTTGGATTGCATACGAAGAATGGTCTTCTTAATTGTGCTTTTTCCATATTCAACTCCTATTTATTGCAATGGAATACGTTATAGTAATATTCCAATTTTTCCTTAATGCCTTCGTTAGCATCCTGCATCAGTTTGAACCAGCTTTCATATTCTTTGCCTTCAATAGCATCGTTAGCTGCAACTGTGAAATCTGTAAAGACATTAATCTTTGAAATGCCTTCCTGGGCACATCTTGATAAATTCTCTTCACCAGAACCTGAACCACCATGTAATACTAACGGAATATCCAAAGCATCTTTAAGTTCATGTAATCTGTCAAATGAAATTACTGGGATGCCTTTATATTTGCCATGAGCTGTACCGATTGAAACTGCTAATGAGTCAACCTTTGTTTCTTCAACAAATCTAACAGCCATGTCTACTTCCGTATAAATTGAGTCATTGTTTTCACTGCCATAAGTTTCACCAGTTCCAACATGTCCAATTTCAGCTTCAACTACAACACCATGAGCATGTGCATATTCACATACCTCTTTAGTTCTAGCAGCATTAACTTCATACTCTTCAGCAGATGCGTCAATCATGACAGATGTAAATCCTAAATCAACAGCTTTCTTACAAGTTTCAACATCCTGACCATGGTCCAAATGTAAAGCAACTGGTACAGAAGCCTGCTGGCCATAGAACTTACCAATGGCATATGCTTCTTCAAGTGACAGCATTTCCTTATGCGCCTGAGCGTAACTTAAGATGACTGGCTGATGTAACTTTTCAGCAACTTCAACATAAGCACGGCATGAGTTAGAGTCCCAGTAGTCTGGAGCTACAACGGCATAACATCCTTCTTTTGCTTTCAGCAGCATTTCTTTTGTTGTAACTAACATATAATCCTCCCTTATATATCTAGTCCCTTTTCCTCAATTAATTTGAAGAAAGAATCAAAATCCTTAACTTCCCTAAACTGTTCCATCAAATCATTATCTCCGAACAGATCCATTAATTTTGACAGCATTTCAACCTGACCATGGCTTTCCTTGATTGCCATCATGAATATCATGTTTACTTCAACATCAACTGATGGGTCACCCATAAACTGGAATGTAACCGGGTTAGCCAGTCTCATAAATCCTAATTGTGTCTGTTTAACATACTCAGGATCAGTATGAGGAATAGCCACACCCATATTGTCAAGAATCAAGCCTGTTGGGAAAACAGCTTCCCTGTTCATTAAACCATCCAGAAAATCTTCTCTTACAACATCAGCCTTTACAAATTCATCTGCTAATAATCTAAGGGCTTCATCTCTGTCTGCTGCTTCTACATCAAATAGAGCAATCTTACGATCAAAAACCATAATTCAAATATTCCTTTTTATTTATTTCCAATTTACTACTATTATATATTTTATCACATAAAATTACCATATTTCACCATTAATAATGTATAATGTTATTAATAAAAATGTACACGAGGTTTACATATGGCTGATAAAAAATTCATTAATAAAACAAACTATACTAAGTCGCTTTATTACACAATGAGCGTCTACAACAATACCAAAGGTAAAAACTATTATCTGATTATCGTTTTTGTAACTTTAGCATTCTATGGCGCTATCAGATCAATCAAGCTCACTAACAATCTTGTATTGTTCTACGTATACACCACGTTAGGTCTGTTAGCCATACCTACATTCATGTTTATTATCCCCTCCATTTCTTCAAAAATTAACTACAAGAAGTTGATGGAAGAAACTGAAGGCCGTGAGTTAATCAACACAATTGAAATCTCTGACCGTGTTTATTCCAAAAACTCTCTCGGTGTTTTAACTAATCATACATTTGATAAAATCACAACAATGTCACAATACAGAAAATTATTCGTCTTTACCTTCAATGACAAATCTGTTCTTTACATGGACATTGATGGTTTCAAAACAGGAAATATTGAAGAACTAAAAGAATACTTATCAACAAAGACAAGTGTTAAAGTTAAAATCGAAGCCAAATAAAAAACAAGGTGTAACCATATCGGTTACACCCTTTTATTTCAAACATTAACTCCTGTCATGTTAGAATATATTTACACAAGAAAAACACTATTATAATTTTTGAGGTAATTAGGTATGAACAAAGAGTTTGAAAAAGAGTTCGAATCAAAGAAAACAGAAATAACAGTCCTTATCAAAGAAAAATGCACTTCTGCAGCTGTTTTGGACGACAACTGGCTTCACCCTTCCGTTAGATTTGTTGCCTACATTCCAGAAGGTAGCAATGAAGTAATTGAAGAAGAAGGACGTTTGGAATGGCTTGTCAAAAAGAGCCCTTTCAGAAAAGGATGGGGCTTTGATTTTGAAAAATACCAAATCTGCAAACTACGCGTGCGTAAATGTATACCTAAGGAATTAAAACCTTATCAGATGCAGATATTAAACAGACGTTACCTAGTTGAAAAGATAGTTGATAAAGATGTTAAAAACGACATGCTTCAGCAGATTAAACAACGCCTTGAAATACCGGTAACAATCAAAACAAAATATGGCATCTTCGTTCTCGATAGAGGTTTTTCCACTTTTAACAGCGCAATACAACTGTCAGGTAATAAAATTGAATTTTTCTTATCAACCGATGAAGAAAATGGTGAAACAGCTGATGGAGCTATAAAAGCCTTTGAAAACATTGCCGATAACTTTGAGCAGTTCGATAAGAAAAACAGAGAAAGTGCCGCTAATGAGTTACTGGAATTGGCTAATGAATGGCTGGCTGATGATGATAGAGCTGACAAACCTGAAGAAATAACAAAAGAAATGTTTATGGAATCAATCAAACTTTCCGAGATCAATATTAAACCAAATGGCAGACTAACAGTTTACTACCTTGATGGTGATATGTTCTGGGGACATGTCATTGAAATGCGTATCGACCCAGATTGGACATGTAAGAGTGCCAATATTGCTGGCTAAACAAAAACAAAGCTCAGACAAATCTGAGCTTTTCTTATGGTGTTTTTATAAATTCTCATCATCTGGGAAGACCAGATTGATATCACTTCTTGCCTTAGTGACAACTTCCATTACATCTAATGAATGCTGAAGCATTTTTTCAGCCGCCTGGTAATCCTTTCGGTTAAAGATATCCAAGAAATCAACAAATTCATGCTTCATTCTATGATCATCACCATCTTCATCATAATGAACGGCTTCCTGTTTATTTAACTGGTGCTCAAAATGTGTCAGTGTAAATAATGGTGAAGAAGTATATAGGCATCCCAGATTACCTTCAATGCAGTTTAGTAGTGGGCTGCCACAATCTTTAGCAGCAATACTTACAGCCTTGAAAGTGTCATACTCCATTGTAACGATTCCTGAAGTATCAATACCCTTTTCCACATTGGCAATGTAATGAACAGCATTTGGCTTGCCAAATAAGCCAACCAAGAAATGAATGTTATAGATATTAAGATCCATTAATGCCCCACCTGACTTTTTGTAGTCAAAAGCCGGTAGAATTTCTCCAGCTTTGAAGGCATCATATCTTGAAGAATACTGGGTATAGTTAACTGTGACAATCTTTACATCTCCAACTGTTGGCAATAACTGTTGAATCTTTTTAAAGTTTGGATTGTGGATTGTTGAAATAGCCTCAAAAATGAACAGTTTCTTTTCCTTAGCCAAATTGACAAGTTTCAATGCCTGCTGATAGTTGGAAGTAAATGGTTTTTCCAAAATCAGATGCTTATCAGCATTTAAAACCTTCAGGGCAAATGTATAGTGAAGATGATTGTTGACACCTAGATAAACTGTATCAATTTGAGGATTACGTAACATCTCATCGACATCGGTATAAACATATTTGAACCCATGTTCTTCCTGCATCTGCAACAGTTTTTCCCTCTCGGCAGGTGTTGCGGAAATAGCAACAAGTTCAATGTCATCCATATCATGAATAAATTCGAATAATGTGTGTAGAATAAGCCAGCACCGACTATTCCCAGTTTCTTTTTTATGTTTCCTTTCTTAG
>R21__coassemble_2162_pt1 | contig 11731 bp, 11 predicted proteins | sample R21__metabat2_high_PE_038 | metagenome-assembled genome bin R21 | reverse complement strand
TGGCGGTTATAAAGGCTATGGCTTTACAACAATCGTTGAAATCCTATCATCTGCATATGCTGCAACATATCCTATAGCTTTGGTATGTGTTGTAATTGCTGTGAAGTTACTGATACTGATGAGTTAGATATGATGTAGAAGCAGTAACTGTTAACTTAATGTCACTGTTTACAGCAATGTCAGTATCACTCTGTGGCGTAATTGCTCTAGTTTTGCGCAAGAAAGACGAAGAGTAGTCTGAACTGACATATAAACAAATAAACAAGACTCACCATGTGGTGAGTCTTTTCATTTCTTACAACGATAATCGTTACATAAGAAATAAAACAATGTATAATTAATATAAAGACATACGAAAAGAGGATAATGCATATGGAAGAAAGACCATACATACCATGGAATATGATAAATGGCTTCATGGTAGACGTTTTCAAAGCTTATGGGGTTCCAGAAGAAGACGCAAAAATCTGTACTGATGTACTGCTGGAATCTGACAGAAGAGGTATAGAATCACACGGTTGTAACAGATTCAAACCGATTTATTTGGATAGGATTAAAAACGGAACTCTGCTTCCTGTAACAAAGATTGATATTGTTAAGGAAACAGAAACAACAGTTGTAATGGATGCCAACAATGGCATGGGCATGGTAGCAAGCTATAAGATGATGGAAATGCTGATTGAAAAGGCAAAGAAATACGGCATGGCTGGCGGAACTATCTTTAATTCAACTCACTATGGTATTGCCGGTTACTGGTCAACAATGGCTGAAAAGGCTGGCATGATTGGTATCACTGGTACTAATGCCAGACCTAGTGTTGCTCCAACATTTGGTGTTGAACCAATGATGGGCACTAACCCATTTACATTCACAATGCCAACTGATGAGGAATTCCCATTCAACTTCGACTGTGCAACATCAATCGTTCAGAATGGTAAGATTGAATTCTATCAGAGATCTGGTAAAGAAACTCCTGCCGGACTTGTAGTAACTAAGGATGGCGGCACAATGACTGATTCAGGTGATATTCTAAAACAGATGCGTGCTGGTAATTGTGCATTATTACCAATTGGTGGACTTGGTGAGGAAACTGGCGGTTATAAAGGCTATGGCTTTACAACAATCGTTGAAATCCTATCATCTGCACTGGCTGGTGGACCAAACCTGAAACAGCTTAACGGTAAGGATGAAAATGGTAATCCTTGCATGTATAGATTAGGACATTTCTTCTTTGTCATTAACCCAGAATTCTTTATGGGTCTGGATACATTCAAGAAGACTACAGGAGATATCTTAAGAGGATTACGTGCTTCTGAAAAGGCTCCTGGTCAGCAGAGAATTTATACAGCTGGTGAAAAAGAATACCTGGCATACCAGGATAGAAAAGACAAAGGTGTTCCAGTTGGCGAAACAATCCAGAAGGAATTCATTGCCCTACGTGACGAACTTAAATTAGATTATCATTTCCCATTTGAGGATTAAGGAGAACAACTATGGATTACGCAAAAGAATCTTTAAGATTACACAACGAATGGAAAGGCAAGATTGAAGTTGTCGCAACAGTACCTGTAGAAACTAAAGATGACCTGTCTTTAGCTTACACTCCTGGTGTAGCTCAACCATGCTTGGAAATTCAGAAAGACGTTGATAAGTCATATGATCTAACTAGACGTCACAATTTATGCGCAGTCATTACTGATGGCACAGCCGTTCTTGGCTTAGGCGATATCGGCCCTGAAGCAGGTATGCCAGTAATGGAAGGCAAGTGTGTACTGTTTAAATCATTTGGTGGTGTTGATGCTTTCCCTTTATGTGTAAAGACAAAGGATGTTGATGAGTTTGTTGAAACTGTTTATAACATTTCAGGATCATTTGGCGGTATCAACCTGGAAGATATTTCTGCACCAAGATGTTTTGAAATTGAAAGAAAACTGCAGGAAAAGTGCGATATTCCAATCTTCCATGATGACCAGCATGGTACAGCTGTAATCACTTTGGCTGGTTTGACTAATGCCTTAAAGGTTGTCGGCAAGAAGAAAGAAGATGTCAAAGTAGTAACTTCTGGTGCTGGTGCAGCCGCAATTTCCATCACTAAGTTATTATTAGCAGCTGGTTTCAAGAACATTACAATGTGTGATAGAAAAGGTGCTATCTACAAAGGCAGAGAAGGCTTGAACTGGATTAAGGAAGAAATGGCTGAACAGACTAACCTGCAGCATAAAGCTGGTTCACTTGCTGATATGTTAGTAGGTGCTGACGTATTCATTGGTGTTTCTGCTCCAGGATTAGTAACAACTGAAATGGTCAAGACAATGAACAAGGATGCTATCGTCTTTGCTTGTGCCAACCCAACACCGGAAATTTTCCCAGAGGACGCAAAGGCTGGTGGCGCTAAGGTTGTCTCTTCAGGCAGAAGTGATTACCCTAACCAGATTAATAACGTTCTGGCATTCCCTGGAATCTTCAGAGGAACATTTGATGTTAGAGCAAGCAGAATTAATGAAGAAATGAAGATGGCTGCCGCAAATGCTCTTGCTTCACTTGTCAGTGATGAAGAACTGAATGAAGACTACATCATTCCAAAACCATTTGATAAGCGTGTAGGTCCAACTGTTGCTAAGGCTGTAGCCCAGGCAGCTATTGATACTGGTGTGGCAAGAATTAAGTAAAAAATAGATTATTTATTTGTTGAATCATTAAAAATAAAGGGCTTGAAAGATATATCGGCTGATATGTCTTCAAGCCTTTTTTAATAATTAATGGATAACGTCAATGTTATCTGAATAATTCAAACAAAATGGTCAAAATACTTTAATTTTTAAAAACAAATATAGTAAAATAGATGTATCAGATTTGGCGTTGCAAAACTCAATAGGGAATTGGATGAAATTTTCAAACTGTCCCAGCAACCGTGAAGCAGACGAAATCCTAATAGGCCATTGCAGAAATGTGAGAAGGCAGGAAAGTAGAATGAAGTTAAGTCGGTAGACCTACCAAGTACTGATGGAAATGTTTCTTCTGGGGATAGGAAAACAACTCAATTTTTTGAGCTATTTTATATACCCGCAGAAGAAAGATGCGGGTTTTCTTTTGGAGGCTAATTTATGAAGGTAAGAAAGAGAAATGGTAATTTACAAGTTTTTGATTCACAGAAGGTCACAGATGCAATTATTAAGGCCTTAAATGCCTCAGGCATTTATGACAAGGACGATGTTGCAGAAGAAATAGCTCAGGAAATAGAAATAGATCTTATCAACCAAAAGACAAAGGTCATAGAGATTGAAACATTACAGGATTTAGTAGAATCAAAGTTGATGAATTCAGATTTGAAGGATGTCGCCAGAAGGTATATCAGATATCGTTATGACCGTGAGAAGGTTAGAATGAACAAGAGCAAACTGATGAGTGATATTGCCAGCAAATTGAATGCCACAAATGTTGAAAACCAAAATGCTAATCTTGATGAAAGAAGTTTTTCTGGCAGAATGAATGAAGCTAACCGTGTCGTCATGAAGGATTACGCTTTATACAATTGCATGAGTGAAATGAGCAGAAACAACCATTTGAACAATGAGATATATATTCATGATTTGGACTCATACGCTGTTGGTATGCATAACTGTCTTTCCATACCTTTTGACAAACTACTGGAAAATGGTTTTAAAACAAGACAGTGTGATGTCCGTTCACCTAGAAGCGTTAATACGGCAATGCAGTTAGTGGCTGTAATTATGCAGCTACAGTCTTTACAGCAGTTTGGGGGCGTATCAGCTACTCATCTTGACTGGACAATGGTGCCTTATGTCCGTTATTCCTTCTATAAACACTATATTGATGCACTTAATTATTTCGAGGATGGTTGTATCCATTTCAGTAAAGATGAAGCCAAGGACATATCAATAGATGATGAAAGATATAAGAAGTATCCAAAAGCATATCGTTATGCCAGTGAAATGACACAGAAGGAAACACATCAGGCTGTTGAAGCCTTATATCATAATTTAAACACTTTGCAGTCCCGTTCCGGTCAGCAGTTACCATTCAGTTCTATTAACTATGGTACATGTACAAAACCTGAAGGGAGAATGGTCACAAAGGAATTATTGGAAGTGTCTATTGACGGATTAGGAAAACTTCATAAAACGCCAATTTTCCCATGCGGCATTTTCCAATGTCAGAAGGGAGTTAATCGTAAAGAGGGAGATCCTAACTACGACTTATTCAAATTGGCCTTAAAGTCAACTTCCATACGCTTATATCCAAATTATGTAAATGTAGATTGGACCAACAATGCCGGATATGACCCTGAAGACCCAAAGACTTTCATGTCAACAATGGGATGCAGAACTTCCAATGGTTTTGATATCAACGGTTTTGGTCAACTGAAAGATGGCCGTGGTAATATCTGTCCAGTAACCATCATCATGCCAACATTGGCAATGGAGGCAGACAGGGATATTGAAAAGTTCATGACCCTTTTGGATGAAAAAATTGATGAAGCGAAAGAAATGCTGCTGGAAAGATTTGACTGGATCTGTTCCCAGCCGTCAAACAGTGCAAACTTCATGTATGAAAACGGAACGATGGAAGGATATGTCCCTGAAGAAGGAATCAGAAGTGCTTTGAAGCATGGTACTCTTGTCATTGGACAGTTAGGTTTAGCTGAAACCTTGCAGTTATTGGTAGGTGAAGACCAGACCAGTGAAAAAGGCATGGCTTTAGCAAAGCGTATTGAGCAGTTATATAAACAACGTTGTGGGGAGTTTAAGGAAGAGTATAAGCTGAACTTTGGTGTCTACTATACTCCAGCAGAAAACTTATGTTATACTTCCATGACAAAGTTTAAGGATAAATATGGGGTAATTGAAAAAGTATCTGATAAGGATTACTTTACTAATTCAATCCATGTTCCAGTTTATTGCCAGATTACACCATTTGAAAAGATCGATATTGAAGCACAGTTAACGGGATATTCAAATGCTGGATGTATTACTTATGTAGAACTGGAAAGCAGTGCTAAAAACAACATCGAAGCATTGGAAAAACTAGTCAACTATGCGATGGATAAGGATATTCCTTACTTTGCAATTAACGTTCCGAATGATTCATGCCTGGATTGTGGTTATACAGGTGAGTTCAATGACCATTGTCCAATGTGCCAAAGCACGAATATTCAGCAGTTAAGAAGGGTAACTGGCTATTTAACAGGCAATTATTTAACAGCTTTCAATAAGGGAAAGCAGCAGGAAACACAAATGCGTGTCAGACATAACATGGTGTACTAATATGAATTATCAGAAAATAGAAAGCTGCTCATTAGCAAACGGAACAGGATGGCGTGTTGTTCTGTGGGTAAGTGGTTGTGAACATCATTGCCCAGGCTGCCATAATGCTGATTTGTGGGATGATATGTCTGTCATGAAAGAAATGGTCAAAAAATATAATGAGGGAAACGAAATTGTTTATGGAGTCAGAAACAACCGTGACAGCGATTCTTTCTTTAAAAGAAAAAGTGCTGAAAGTTTCTATAAATTAATGAACAACATGGGTGTGCAGACTGTTTATAACCATGCGGATTACCGCTTATTATCAAAAAGAGTTCTTAATGAACTTGAAAATTATAAGGAAGTTAATTTATTCTTAAGAGGAATGATTCCTTTGGTCGGATTTGAAAGCTGTTCAGTATACTATTCAAGACAAGAAAGACTGGCAGGTGAGTCACATTATCCGCTAAAGAAAATGATGGATTTAGCCATTGATGGCATTACCTCACTGTCTGTAAAACCTTTAACGTTGATCTTTACATTCGGTGCCGTTGTTTCTTTGGCATCATTGGTTGCGTTAATTGTGATGATTTGTATGAAACAGACGATGTATGCTTTGTTGCTGATGAATTCACTGCTGTTAGGAATTTTGATAATGAGTGTAGGTGTTGTTGGTCAGTATGTCGGAAAGACATATGTTGAGGTTAAACAAAGACCAAGGTTCATTATTTCTGAAAGGACATATAAAGATGGAGAATAAACCTGATATCTTCGATAGAATAATGAGCTTGAAAATATTCAGCTTTTTCAACCCATTTTATGTGAAGTATAAGAAAGTACTGTTATACATCTTTTTTGGTGGAGCGTCGACAATCATTAATGTTGTTACTCATTATGTTTTGTACAATATTCTCCATATTCCAAATATTATAAGTGACATCATTGCCTGGATTGTTTCAGTATTCTTTTCCTTTGTCACTCATTCAGAATATGTGTTTGAAAAGGGAAGCTCAAAAGACGTACATAAGCTTAAATCATTTTATCAATGTAGAATTACGACTGGTTTGGTTGATGTATTAATAATGTTTGTTTGCGTAGACTTATTACAGATGAACAGCCTGGTAATAAAAATAATCTGTAATCTGTTAGTCGGTATTTTAAACTTCTTCGCAAGTAAGTTTATTGTCTTCAAAAAAGAAGGAGAGTAGTTTGACTTTTCCAAATATTAATTGTTAAAAAAAGAAGATTTAATCTTCTTTTTCTTTCTTTAAAAAACTTACAAAGGCAACAGTTATTAATCCGCAGTCAATGATTGTTGCACAGATTAATATAATTAATGGAATACCTGAAATATCTTTAATCATTTTAATACCTCCATTAAATCCAACCGATACAGCCACAGATGATAATCAGGATGACATCGAATGCTAAGATGCCACCAGTTACAAGTGCAGACTGTTTGAGAGTTGGTCTGTCATGAACATAGAATGCTGTAGCGAAGAATGGCAGATAGCCGATTAGCCATAATACCCATGGACATGATCTTTGCCAGAAAGACCATTCCCAAGTAAGAATGCCGCAGTAATTCAGGAAACATTCAACCAGTACTGCTGTAGTAGTCAGTACACAGGCAATGACTATACGGTTGTTGATGCCTAAGATTTTTGCCTTAGGATCTTTTGGTAAGCTATGGCAAGCCATCATTCCCATAAATAAGAACATCATGGAGATTTCAATGTTGTAACCGATCATTAAAAGTAATGAAGTGTTGCCTACACCTACTGGTGTTCCCCAGACTGGTGCCCAACCGCTTGAGAAACAGATCATCGAATTCCAGATTTCATTAAAAATATCAACACCCCATAATGCGAATGCACCAAGAACGATCTTGTAGTTCTTTTCGGATATCTCCTTAGTAATACAATAAAGTGTAATAACAAATAAAGGAACGACATACCAGTGCATAGTTAACTGAGGTTTTCTTAATATTTCTAATGCAGACTGAGTATACTCAGAATAATTATTCATACAATTCTCCTTAACTATTACCTATATTATAATTCTAAAGACCGATTTTGGGTGCTATTGTAAATCATTTTTGTGCGATATAATTATTAATGATGGAAGTTTATATGGGGTAATAATCGTGTCAACAGAAGAAATCTATAGTGCTTTTAAAGACAACTTGAAAAAATCAGTCAATGATGTCAGATTGGGTACAATCACAAGAGGGTATAAATATAGGCAGAACTATATTTTTGGCATTGCCAGTTCAAATGACAGGCTGTATTACGATACTATAGCCGCAATGGAATTACAGGCCTGTAAAGAAACGGAACTGTTGTTGGGCAACTTGTGTGATGAGTATAAAAACAAGTATTTGTTCCCTGATGATAAAGAGCATAATTGCGACATAATGATTGATGATGGCAAAAAGATATGGAAGGTTGAAATTAAGTCAGCACCAAGATTAGCTGGCGTGGCAAAAAGTTTTGCTGGTGATGAATGTTTTGTTTTCCTGATGAAAAAGTGCGTAGACAGTTATGAATTGATATCGGAAAGTGTAATGGCCGGTCAATGTGTTAACCCGTATTTGCTGTCGGATTTTATAAAAGAGATTTTTGGGGAAAAAGAAAGTCAGAAGTTTGACAAGGCATTTGCCAATTTCTCTGATGAAATGAAAGAACTTATTGGCTATGATGTCACCAAAGTATGCACTGATGAAAACCTTAGACAATTGAAGGATGAGCTGGATACAGCACTTTCCAAATATGTTTTTGTCGATAAGGAAGGAAAATTGGACAGTTGGGAACTTCAGCAGCTGGAAAGTTGCTTTAGAAACAATTATGATGTATTGCTTGCAAACAGATTGTTCGCGGAAAGTTTTCTGACATCTGAATGGTTATATTTACATGCGTCAACCAATGATAATATAGATAACACTTTTATCGTAGCGGGTTATCTAAAATCAATGGAGCAGTTACTATGGGATGTCATCCAGGTGAAGTGTAACGGAATGCCATTCACCACTGATGAAAACGGTAATATTCTTACATTAGGTGCTGACGAAATTAGTGACGGTTATACGATGCTGCAATCTTGTGCGGATTATCTTTACAACAATTATGATGATATTCTGGCACTCAGTTTCTCACAAAAAGAAGCTAGATTTGTCTCCAAATACATCACTAAATATATTGCCGTATTCAGAAAGAATTATCGTAACGGTCATTTCCATAAGCACAACATTGATGGGGATACATCAATGACGGTAGTTGAAAGCATAAGGACGGTAACCTATGAGTTATACTATCTGATTTTAGGTATGATAGAACTTGACCCATCTGAGAAACAGGACTTAATGGATACAACCTGGTAGGTTTGACAGGAGAATATATTATGGAAGAAAATATGGAATTTGAAAAAAAGAAAATCAGTTTTGTTTACAATGATAGCCATTACCAATACGATGTAAAACTAAATAAGTTGTACAAGACATATGAAGGCAAAAAAGAAGAAATTAAAGATGCCGATATACTAATTAATATGAATCTGATGAAGAACAGGCTTGTCTTTGGCAAGGACATTGTTACCTTGAAGCAGATTGGTAAACAGGTGGAAAAAATTCTTTCCAAACATGGACTTAAAGTTGAAATTGACCAGATTGTCGTCTTTGGTAAAAACGACAACAGAACGCACATTGTTCCTATTGATTCGGATTCTAAAAAATACATGCTACTGCCGGAAGTGTATGCTATCGCAAATGAATCATATGTATCAGAGCAGCAGAAAGAAGATATATTTGAAGCATATTACTATATCGAAGTACTCTGCTGTGATTTATTACGCTATGCAGGGTGGAGCTTTGAAGAAGTAAGGTAATAATATTACGATATGATAAAATGATAAGGTAAAGAGAGGTAATTTATAATGTTTAAATTTTGGGGAGATGGATCTGATTTTGCAAAGGCTCTAGTTGATGCAGTAAATGTAAGAAGTACGGAAAACTTCAACTGGACATTCATCTTTATTCTGGCTGTTGTATTCTATGTCTACTGGACAGAAATCAACAAAAAGAACTTCAAGGCTGTTTATGCCGGATTGGCTTTATATGGCGTTCATTGGCTCTATGAAATCGGCAACGCTGTAATTGCCCATGTATTTGGTTATCCATTATGGACAGTATCAAATGCATCAACAACATTCATCTTATTGATTGGTGTATGTTGGGAGTTAAGTATGATGTTCGCTTTGGCAGGTATTATTTCTTATAAGATGTTACCTGAAAATCCTAATAAAAAGCAGAAATTATTAGGTGCTTTGGAAATGGCTTTATTATTTGCTCTATTTGAATCATTCTTAGCAGCAACTTCTAACAATTCATTTATTTGGGTATACAAGTGGTGGGGTGTAATTCCAGTATTCATCACAACATATGTACCATTCTTCTTAGCAAGCAACTTTGTTCCATTTATGAAGAAACCAGTTAAATTCTTGGCAATTCTTTGGGGTGCAGTAGTTGTATTATTAGTTGTTCTTATTCCGTTAGGTATTATCTAATAAATTATGTCATTACAGATAGTTAGGGCAAACATTACCGAGATAGAAGCAGACGCCATTGTCAATCCAACTGACAAGAGGTTTTCTGGTGGTGGTGGAGTAGATAAACAGATTCACCAGGCTGCCGGGAAAGACTTACGTGAAGCCTGCAGTAAACTACAACCGTTACAGGTTGGGGAGGGTGTTGTAACAAGTGCCTACAATATGAAGAATACAAGATATATCATTCATACTGTTGGTCCAGTATACTACGACGGCACTCGTAATGAAGAAGCCAACTTAACTAACTGTTATAAAAACGTCTTACAGTTGGCGGTAGAAAATGGTGTTGAAACAATTGCGATGCCTTTAATATCAACAGGGAAATTTGGCTATCCAAAAAAGGAAGCTTTGAAGATTGCTACTAATGTCATAACGGATTTCTCCTATGACAATGATATTGTGGTTTATCTACTGGTGTACGATAAGGAAGCATTTGATATTTCCAATAAGTTATATAAGGATATCAAAGATTATCTGAATGACAATGGAATTTTCAAATCTCGCAGGGAAGAAGAAAAGTACTATTCACAGAATAATAATCAGCCCCAGAAAAATGAAAGACCATTATATGAACCATATTATGACAAAGACGGTAATCTTATCATTCCTGGGTTAAAAGATTTAAAACCTGAAGAATCATTCAATGAATGTTTAAGAAGAATAATCATTGAAAAGGATCTTTTGGAAAAAGATGTTTACAATAATGCCAATCTGACTAAGCAGGCTTTCAACAAAATCTATAATGAAGGATCAATTCCTAAAAGGGAGAATGTTCTGGCACTGGCTATTGGCTTAAAACTCAACATCCCTGAAACAAATGATTTACTGATGAAAGCCGGATATTCATCGTTTAAAAAAGGCGATATGGTGGATTACATCGTCAAGTTCTTCATTGAAAAAGGAATGTATAATATTGGAACACTAAACGAAACGTTGTATGATTATGGTCAGCAATGTCTTGGCTCAAAAGAAAAGTAAACTGGCAGTTTACTTTATAGATAATTGAATGTTTTAAAATGTGATTGTAAGGGAAAACAAATCCCGACAGTCACATTTTATTTAGGAGGTAATATTTATGTTTGGTGCAATTTTAGGAGATATTATTGGAAGCAGATTTGAGTTTGACAGAGCAGGACACACAAAGGATTTTGAACTTATCACTAACAAGTGTCATTTCACTGATGATTCAGTTATGACTATAGCTGTAGCACATGCAGCATTGATTAGCGGCCCAGATGCTGATGAGGATTCTTTCAAAAGTACATTAATCAACTGTATGCAGTATTGGGGAAGAACTTATCCTTATGCTGGGTATGGCTCAAGATTTATTAAATGGGTATTTTCAAGTGATCCGCAGCCTTATGGTTCATATGGCAATGGCAGTGCAATGCGTGTATCACCAGTTGGTTGGTTATACGATTCATTAGAAAGAACATTACAAGTCGCAAAATGGTCGGCTGAAGTTTCTCATAACCATCCAGAAGGCATTAAGGGAGCACAATGTACAGCAGCAGTCATCTATTTGGCAAGAACCGGCAAGACAAAAGAAGAAATCGAAGAATATGTTAAAAACAACTTTGATTATGACTTTTCTGAAAGCCTGGATGAAATGAGAAAAAGACATGAGCATGTTGAAACATGTATGGATTCATTACCGAAGGCTTTAAGGTCATTCTTTGATGGCGATTCATATCAGGATGTTGTTAGAAATGCTGTATCATTAGGCGGCGACACAGATACGCTAGCAGCCATTGCCGGTGCTATGGGTGAGGCTTATTATGGTATGCCAGAGCAACTGAAAGAAAAGTGTATTGAACTGTCTCCATCAGCAGCTAGGGAAGTCATTGACTCATATCTTAATCATT
>R21__coassemble_2155_pt1 | contig 11785 bp, 8 predicted proteins | sample R21__metabat2_high_PE_038 | metagenome-assembled genome bin R21 | reverse complement strand
CTGGGTCAGTTTCAACATAAACTTCTTCCAATGTATCCGGGTTAAGGCCAGTGTAATACATACAAGTTGATTTGCTTGCTGGAGTAGGATAGAAGTCCTGAACCTGTTCTGGGGTATGATGAATCTTTTTTAGGTATTGGGCTAATTCAATGGCACTTTCTAATGTTGAACCTGGATGAGAAGAAATCAAATATGGAACCAAATACTGGTTTAAACCATATTCTTTATTCAATTTTTCATATTTATCAACAAACTTAAAGTAAACATCTTTTGATGGTTTACCCATTAAAGAAAGTACTTCATCACAAATATGTTCAGGAGCAACTTTCAATTGGCCTGAAACATGATGTTGGACTAATTCTCTGAAGAATGTGTCATCTTCATCATAAAGAAGATAATCATAACGGATACCGCTTCTGATAAAGACCTTTTTAACCTTTGGTAAGTTTCTTACCTCTCTTAAAATATCTAAGTAATCAGTATGAGAAACTTTTAAGTTACGACAAGGTTTAGGGAACAAACATTGTTTATATGGACATGTGCCATTGTTCAACTGCTGATTACAGCTAGGATGATAGAAGTTGGCTGTTGGACCACCTATATCATTGATATAGCCTTTGAAATCCTTATCCTGGGTAAGAAGTTTTGCTTCGGCAACGATTGATTCTTTACTGCGTGAGGAAATAGTTCTTCCCTGGTGGTTTGTTAAGGCACAGAAGGAACAACTTCCAAAACAACCTCTGTTGGAAATGATGGAGAATTTTACTTCCTCTATAGCTGGAATGTAATGATATATTGGGTGGAATGTACGCATGTATGGTAGAGCATAAGTGTCATCCATTTCCTGAGTGGTTAAAGGATAATCAGGTTCATTAACAACAACATACCAACCAGGATATGGCTCTACTAATTTCTTAGCCCTGATGGCATCAGTATTGCCTGATTGAATATGATAACTTTCAGCATATTTCCTTTTATCACTCTTTACCTCTTCAATAGTAGGTAAAGTAATGTAGTCACTTAGATTTTCAATTGATTTAGTTAAATAAGCAGATCCTCTGATGTAAGTGATATCCTTAACATCCATACCACTGTTTAAAGCATCAGCAACCGCTACGATGCTTCTTTCACCCATTCCATATAGCAATAAATCAGCCTGGCTATCAATGAGAATGGAGTTTCTGACTTTATCATCCCAATAATCATAATGGGCTAATCGTCTAAGTGAAGCTTCAATACCACCAATAATGATTGGACAATCAGGGAATAATCTTCTTAATATCTGACTGTAGACAATTGTTGCCCTGTCTGGTCTTTTACCCATGATGCCATCATCAGAATAATTATCCTTGCTTCTTCTTTTACGGCTGACAGAGTAGTGATTAACCATCGAATCAATATTGCCGGCTGTAACAAGAAAACCTAAACGAGGATTGCCAAACTGTTTGAATACTTCATCATCGTGCCAGTCAGGTTGTGGTAACATTACTACCTTATAACCGAATGCTTCCAAGGTTCTGGAAATGATGGCAGCACCAAAAGAAGGGTGGTCAACATAAGCATCACCAGTAATATAAACAAAATCAGGTTGGTCCCAACCCCTTTGTAACATTTCATTTCGGTTTACAGGCAGAAAGTCATTTTTCATAGATTAATTATAGATTTTAACGTCTTTTTGTTCAAATGCTAGTGGCAGATTTGTTATAATGGGATTAGTTATAAGGAGTTTTATAATATGAGCAAATATATTTTAGCAATTGACCAAGGAACTACTTCGTCAAGAGCCGTTATTATTGATGAGAGTTTACAGATAGTCGCAATCTCTCAAAGAGAGATTCCTAATACATTCCCAAAACCTGGTTGGGTACAGATGGACGCTAATGAAATCTGGACATCTGTTGAATTTGTTTGCCTTAATGTCGTTGAAAAGGCAAAAATTGATCCATCGGACATTGCCGCAATCGGTATTACAAATCAGCGTGAAACAACTATTGTCTGGGATAGAAAGACAGGAATGCCTGTATATGATGCTTTAGTATGGCAATCAAGACAGACATCACAATTATGTGATGAAGTTGCTGAAAAAGGTTATGGTGACCTCATTTCCAAGAAAACTGGTTTAAAAATTGACCCTTATTTCTCAGCAAGTAAGATCAGATGGATTTTGGATACTATTGAGAATGGTCAAAGCAGAGCTGAAAATGGTGAGTTGATGTTTGGTACTGTTGATAGCTGGTTAGTCTACAAATTAACAAGCAGACAGAAACATATCACTGATGTTACCAATGCTTCAAGAACAATGTTAATGAACATTGATACATTAAGTTGGGATAAAGAATTATTAGACATCTGGAATATTCCAGAAAGAATGTTACCGGATATTAAAGACTCAAGTGAGGTTTATGGTTATACTGAACTGTTCCACACTCATTTACCAATTGCCGGTGTCGGTGGCGACCAGCAGTGTGCACTATTTGGTCAGATGTGTTTTGAATCTGGTTCAGCAAAGAACACTTATGGCACAGGCTGTTTCTTATTGTTCAACACAGGTGACAAGCGTATTGAATCAAAGAGTGGTTTAGTTACAACAGTTGGCTGGAAGATTGGCGATGAAGTAGTATATGCATTAGAGGGATCAGTATTTGTAGCTGGCGCAGCAATCCAGTGGTTAAGAGATGGCTTGAAACTTATTGATACAGCAGCTCAAAGCCAAAAGATTGCCGAAAGCTTACAGGACAGTGGTGGAGTATATGTTGTTCCAGCATTCACTGGTTTGGGTGCTCCATATTGGAATCAGAATGCTAGAGGTGCAATGTTTGGTTTAACTAGAGGTACTACTACTGACCATATCATTAGAGCAACCTTAGAGTCATTAGCATATCAAAGCTACGATGTCATTGAAGCAATGCAGAAAGATACAGGTTTGCCAATCAAGACTTTACAGGTTGATGGTGGTGCCTGCCGAAATGATTATCTGATGCAGTTACAGGCTGATGTATTACAGGCATCAGTATTAAGACCAGTTAACTTTGAAACAACAGCTTTAGGTGCTGCAATGTTGGCAGGCTTAGCCGTTGGTGTATTTAAAGATAAACAGCAGTTAAAAGATAAATATGCTGTTGAAAAAGTATTTGAACCTGTTATGGAAAAACAACAGGCTGAAAATATCATTGAAGGTTGGAAGAAGGCCGTCAATGCAACCATGCAGTTTTAATTAGGAGGAAGAAAGCATGACTATTGAAGAAACAAAGAAACAGATTCGCGTAATTTTTGAACACTACTTAGAAGCAATCGATTGTGTTCCAGACGAAGTTGAAACAATTCATGATGAGGAATTCGATGAAGATTTTGAAATTATTCCAGAAGATAAAATTGGTGATTTAATCGTAAATTGCGCTGGGGACTGTTTAAATCTTCTTGGCCCAATTACTGATGTAGAGGAAGGCGAATGGGAAGAATTCCCTGATGAAGAATGTTGTTGTGGTCACCATCATGGACATCATCATCCACCATTTGAACCACAGCCTGATATGACAGATGCTTATATCGAGGCTTACATTGATGGTGTAAGAGCTACTTTAAATGGTTTCTTAAAACTTGATCAGGATGATTATTCTTATAACGAAGAAGAGCAATTCCCTGAAGAAGAATGCTGTTGCGGACATCACCATCATCAACATGATGAACATTGTCATTGCCGTGATGATGAAGATTGCTGCTGCGAATAATAATTAGTGTTATTTAATTAGTTGAAATAGGTCGGTATAACCGACCTTTTTTTATTATTTTTGACAAAATAATCCAATAAAGTATTGAACAAATATAAAACTCATATATAATGAAAAAGGTTTATTTATACTAAATTATTAGTTTAGCAATTCTAAACCAAGGAGGTGGTCTAATGAACGTTGGTCAAAGGATCAAACAACTACGTATGTCCAATGACCTTACACAGGAAGAACTGGCTTCAAGATGTGAATTAACCAAGGGTTTTTTATCACAGATTGAAAACGATCTGACGACTCCATCATTGCCAACATTGATGGATATTGTTAAAGCTTTAGGTACTGACATGTCAACCTTCTTCAAGGAGGAGAGAACAGATCAGATAGTCTTTAACAAAGAAGATTACTTTATTGATGAACAGCCGGACCATACAATCACCTGGATAGTTCCAAATGCTCAAAAGAACAATATGGAACCAATCATTATTGAATTAATTCCTGGTGCTTCCAGCAAGGCCATCACACCCCAGGATGGGGAAGAATTTGGGTATGTATTAAAGGGAACTGTTGTATTAGTTAATGGTACACAGGTCCAAACGATTAAAGAGGGATCAACCTTTTATCTGAAGACGGATCAGCAACATTATTTACGTAATGATTCGTCAAAAAATGCGAAAGTGCTCTGGGTAAGCAACCCACCACTGTTTTAGAGGAAAGAGAAATGAGAAAACTAATTGAATTCAAAAACATTGTTAAAAGCTTTGACGGACAGGTTGTATTAAAGGGAATCAACCTGAACATCTACGAAAACGAATTTGTCACATTATTAGGACCTTCAGGATGTGGCAAAACTACATTATTAAGAATCTTAGGTGGTTTCTTAAAGCAGGATGAAGGAACAGTAATTTTCGATGGCGAATGCATTGATGAAGTACCAGCATACAAAAGAGAAATCAATACTGTCTTCCAGCGTTATGCTTTATTCCCACACATGGATGTATATGATAATATCGCCTTCGGTTTAAGATTAAAGAAAATGGGCGAAGATGTTATCGAACAGAAAGTAAACAGAATGTTATCACTGGTTAACCTTGAAGGTTATCAGCACAGAAACGTTACATTATTATCAGGTGGCCAGCAGCAGAGAATTGCTATTGCTAGAGCCTTAGTAAATGAACCAAACGTTCTTCTTCTTGATGAACCTTTAGGCGCATTAGACCTCAAGTTAAGAAAAGAAATGCAGCGTGAGTTAAAGAGAATCCAGCAGGAAGTTGGTATCACATTCATTTATGTAACTCATGACCAGGAAGAAGCATTAACAATGTCAGATAAGATCGTTGTTATGAAAGATGGCGAAATTCAGCAGATTGGTACACCTTTACAGATTTACAACGAACCAGTTAATGAATATGTTGCAAGATTCATTGGCGAAAGCAATATCATTGAAGGAACAGTTGTTGGTGAAGACAAAGTCAGATTTGATGATAAGACATTTGATTGCGATACAGCTGGATTTGATGCTAATGAGCAGGTTGATATCTTAATCAGACCTGAGGACTTCGAAATTGTTGCTAGAAAAGATGCAGTTATGAAGGGCGAAGTTAAATCAGTTGTCTTCAAGGGCGTTCATTATGAAATGATGGTTGAAACTATCTCTGGTACTAGCAAGACTGTAACAATGCATATTCTTGCTGAACATGACACAGTTAATGAAGAAGCTAATGAAAAGATTAGTGCTAACGACTTCTTCTTAGATATTGAAGACGTAGGAAATATGACTGATGCTGAATACATTGCTACTGCTAACGCACAGGCATGGGATGAGGATGAAAAAGACTTATCTATCACAAAGGTTACTCACAACATCGAAGCAAAAGCTGGTGAATATACAATTACATTCGCTACTAACAAGGGAACTGAAACAACAAGCAAGGTTCACGTTGTTTCTCCTGAATATGTAGAGGATGCTAGACACAATATCGGTATTAGCGCATTAGATTTCTTTGTAACTGCTGATGAAGTTAAGGAATCAATGGCTATTTCTACAGACTTAAAGACTTGGGCATCTGCTGAAGCTTGGAACTTACAGGATGATTCAATCATCGATATCACAGATGTCAAGTTTGATTTTGAACCAATGGAAGTAACAGAAGGTTCATACGAGATTACATTTGCTACACAGGGAAGAGTCTATAAAGTTGAAACTACACAAGCTCATGAAGAAGGAGATAAGATTGGTCTTAAGTTCAATGCTGAAGACATCCATATCATGAGAAAACAGGTGAACGAATAATGAAGCAGTTTAAAAGAATGACATACCCTTATATTGCCTGGTTGGCAGTATTTGTGGTAGTGCCGATGATTCTGATTTTACTGTATGCTTTCACAGAAACAGGAAACCAGACACTCATCTTCAAGTTCACACTGGAAAACTTCCAGAGATTCTTACAAGACAAAACTTTCCTGAGAGTATTAGGTAACTCATTAAGAATCGCTTTGATTACAACAGTATTCTGTGTTCTTATCGGTTATCCAACTGCCTATATCATTGCCCAGCTTGATGAAAAGAAGCAGGCAACAATGATTCTGTTACTTACTTTACCAATGTGGATCAACATGTTGGTTAGAACATACGCCTGGAAGGGTATCTTAATGCATTTCGATTTTGAGGCTGAATTTAAAGTGTTCGTCGGAATGGTTTACAACTTCTTACCTTTCATGGTCATTCAGATTTATACATCTTTAAGCAAGATGGACAAAAACCTTATCAATGCTGCTTATGACTTAGGTGCTAATAAGGTTCAGACTTTCTTAAAGGTTACTTTACCACTTTCTGTTCCAGGAGTTATTTCTGGTATTACATTAGTCTTCTTACCAGCTGTCAGCTCATTCTTCATTCCTAAGCTGTTAGGTGGTGGTGACTACGTATTAATTGGTAATCTTATCGAAACATACTTTGTTACAACAGGTGACTGGAACTTCGGTAGTGCAATCAGCCTTATCATGGCTATCATTATCATTGTTTCAATGTTCGCAACAAAGAAATTGGATAAGAACCCACAGGAGGATTAGTTATGAAAAAAGAAAACTTCTGGTCAAAACTGGTTTCCAATCTTTGGTTAATCCTCATTGTCTTATTCATTTATGTTCCAATCATTTATGTTGTTATCTTCTCATTCAATGAATCAAAGAGCTTAACAGTCTTCTCAGGATTCTCATTAAAATGGTATGAAAAGATGTTCAATTCCAGAACAATGCTGGAACCTATTTACTACACAGTTATCGTTGCTGTATTAGCTACTGTTATTTCAACAATCATCGGTACTATTACATCAATCGGTTTATCAAAACAGTCAAAATTAGTCAGAGAATTAGTATTACAGGTTAATAACTTACCAGTTATGAACCCTGATATCGTTACAGCTATTGGCTTAATGCTGTTCTTCATTTCATTAAATGTTGAAACAAGCTTCTGGACATTACTTTTGGCACATGTAACATTCTGTATTCCATATGTCATCTTATCAATCATGCCAAAGTTAAGAACTTTGGACGACAATGTTGCTGAAGCAGCTCTTGACTTAGGTGCTACTCCTTGGCAGGCCTTAACAAAGGTCATCATTCCTCAAATTATGCCAGCTATCGTTTCTGGTGCCTTAATTGCCTTCTCAATGAGCTTTGATGATTTCGTAATTTCATTCTTTACAACTGGTACAGGTGTTTCTAACATTTCAATTTATGTTTACTCAATGAGTAAGCGTATCAATCCTTCAATTAACGCACTAAGTTCAATTATCGTCTTAGTTGTAACAACAATCTTAGTTATCACTAATGTTGTTCCAATGTTTAAGAAGGAAAAGAAAGAAATTGTTAAGAAGAAGAAAAACAAAGCAGCTCCAGTTATCATTGCTTTAGCTACTTGCTTAGTAGTCGGTATGTTCGCATTTGGTATCTTCAAGCAGACTGAAGGATTTGATCCAATTGCTGAATTCGGTGCTGATACATTAAATGTCTTCAATGCTGGTGAATATATTGGCGAAGAAGTAATCGAAAGATTTGAAGAGATGTACAATGTCAGAGTTAACTACGATACATTTGATTCAAACGAAGCAATGTACACTAAGTTAATGAGTGGTACTTCATACGATGTTGTTGTTCCTTCAGATTACATGATTGAAAGAATGATTAAGGAAAAATTGGTTCAGCCAATTGATAAGAGCATCGTTACTAACTTAGATTTATTATGTGAAGGATGTCAGAGTCCATCATATGACCCAGATTACACATACAGTGTCCCTTATTTCTGGGGAACAGTTGGTATAGTTTACGATTCAACAATTGTTGATAGTGAAGATGTTGAAGAAAACGGTTGGAATGTCTTCTTAATGGAAAAATATGCTGGTCAGGCTTACTTCTATGATTCAGAAAGAGACGCATTCATGGTTGCTTTAAAGGCTTTAGGTTATTCAATGAATACTGAAAGTGAAGAAGAAATCAATGAAGCTTACCAATGGTTATGCACAATGAAGAAGACTATTAAACCTTCACTGGTAACAGATGAAATCATTGATGGTATGATCAATGGCGAAAAGGCTTTAGGCTTCGTTTATTCAGGTGATGGTGCTTATATCATTTCTGAAAATGAAGATATCTGCTTCTGGCAGCCAGAAGAAGGAACTAACTTATGGATTGATGCCATGGTTATTCCAACAAATGCTGAACACTACACATTGGCTAACGTCTTCATCAACTACATGCTTGAATATGAACAGGCATATGAAAACTCTGAATTCGTTGGATATGCATCTAACAATGCTGAAGTATTAGAAGAATTATCTAGTGAAGACGGTGATTACTTCGAAAACGATGCATACTTACCAAGAGTAGGTTATGAAAATGATGAACCATTCCATGACAATGAAGTCATTAGAAAACTTTTATCTAATCTTTGGGTTAAAGCAAAGATTGCTGAATAATCAATTAGTTTATAAATAAAGCTGCCGATAATTCCGGCAGCTTTTTTATGTCAAAAAGAAAAGCACTTTTTAGTGCTTAATCTGTAACCTTTAATTGGTATTGGTCGGTAGATACTGTAATTTCTTCATTATTGAAGACGAAGCATCTTAAGATGATAACAGCAATTCCAATGCAGATATAGGCTGTTACTTTAAATACTGTAGCGTATTGCTGGTACTTGACGGAAGTTCTCATCAATACCTCATCAGCAATTTTTACTAAGACTGTTAAGATTACTACAGCAAAGATTGTTTTCTTGCTTAATAACTTAGTCAGTTTTGCCTGTGGGAAGATGAACTTCAATGTAATAGCAACCAGTAATAATATTACAGCTACGGCAACGATGACTTCCAAAGCCTGCTTCAGAATTGGAACACCGAAGCGGTTGAATAATGGAGTGACGGTTGCCATTAAGAACCATCCTACACACCACATTGGTACCAATACTACAGCCTTTAGAACTGATGGCATCCTACCTAAAGTGTTCTTAATTCTGTTTTTAACTTTATCTTCATCGCTTTGCTTGAAATCTTCAACTAATCCATCTGGATTGTCATTGAACTTTACGATGTCCTCTGGTGAATCGTATACACTGTTGACAATCAGACTTCCGGCTGTTGCTGAAGCAATTGCGGCATTTCTTACCTTTTTACCCAGGTCTTTAACGTTCTCTCTTTTCATACTTCAATTGTATAATATTTTAATAAATTAACAAGTATTATATTTTTTTGTTGCATTTGTAAATTGGTTAGTTTACAATATTACTTGCTGGTGCTCATGGTTCCTTAGCCAAGTGGTAAGGCAATTGACTGCAACTCAGTGATCACCAGTCCGAATCTGGTAGGAACCTCCAGCAATAAGCAGAAGTGGTGAAATCGGCAGACACGAGGGACTTAAAATCCCTTGCCCTAATAAGGCGTGCGGGTTCAAGTCCCGCCTTCTGCACCAATACAAATATTTCCTCGTCGCATACGAGGTTTTATTTTGCTTTAAAGGTAGTTTTTCCTTTGTAAGGTACAATAAACAACATTTAGGTTGTATAATTGAAATATGAAATACAAATTAGTAATATTTGACCTTGATGGTACAATCCTTGACACTTTAGAAGACTTAGCTGCTTCCGCAAACTATGCTATGCAGCAGTTTGGTTATCCAACAAGAACAATTGATGAAATCAGACGTTTTGTTGGTAATGGAATTGGTAAATTAATTAAAAACTGTCTACCTGAAGACAGCAAAGATTTTGATGGGGCTATTGAATGTTTCCGTCAACATTATATGCAACATAACATGGATTTAACTCATCCATATGATGGTGTTGAAGACCTGTTAAAACAGTTGAAATCAACAGGTGTTAAATTAGCTGTTGTTTCCAACAAAATTGATGGAGCAGTCAAAGAAATAATTAATCACTACTTCCCGGATGTTTTTGATATCTCCGTAGGAGAAATGGAAGGATTAAGTAGAAAACCTGATCCTGCCTTAGTTAACTATGCTTTAGAAAAGTTAAATGTCAAAAAGGAAGATGCTGTCTATATTGGTGATTCGGAAGTTGATGTAATGACAGCCAATAATAGTCAGATGGATCTGATTTGTGTTGATTATGGTTTTAGAAGTCAGCAGCAGTTAATTGATGCAGGAGCTAAAGTAATTTGTCATAATCCTTCAGAAATCTGGGATGCACTAAATAAAGATGAGAAATACCTTTTAAGCGTATTTGGAAGCAGTGTAGACATGTTTTATGGGGCAGACAGTTATCCTGTTGAGGGTGATTATTCCCACGCAAAACAGCTTGGAAACAAGGCAGGTGGCCCACCATTAAATATGGGTGCTGTTGCCGCAAGTAAAGGCGCTAATGTAAAAGCTTTGGATTATCTTTCCGATAAGGAAGATACAACACCATTTTTGCTTGAAGAAGCTAAAAGATTAGGCTTTGATGTTTCCAATATTCAGTTTGGTGAAGCGGTTAATGGCAAGGTTTTAATCATTACTACAGATGGTAACAGAACGATGTTTGTTGTTGACCCGGTTAGACCTTATTATGTTGTAGATGAAAAGATGCAGGACTTATTGAATAATGCTACATACATTTATTCATTGATGCATATGATTACCAGATCATTTGAAAACCTTGAACCTTTAAAGATTGCCAAGCAACATGGGGCAAAGATTCTGTTTGATGGTTCAAGCAAATATGATGATATCTCTAGAGCAAATATGTTGCTGCAGTTAGCTGATGGCTTATTTGTTAATGAAACTTCTTACGCTGATTTAAAGAATTGTCTTGGTAAAGAACCAAAAGATGAACTGTTTGCTAGAGGTGCACAATTTGTCTGTGTAACAGAGGGAAGCAAGCAGGCTGTATGTTATTATCCAGGTGGTAAATATGTCTGTAAGAGCCTTAAATTGGACCATGTAGTAGATTCTACTGGTGCCGGTGATTCTTTTGCCGGAGGCTTTACTTATGGCTTATTACAGGGTTATGACTTAGAAAAATGTTTGAGAATTGGTTGTGCCAGTGGTGCATACTGTTGCATGCATTTTGGTGGTCAGGGTGGCTGCTGTAGTATGGAAGAGTTAAGACAGTTTGCCAAGGAACATGACTTTGAAATTGATTAGGAGAATTTAAATGTTAAGTAATTCTGTTTATAACATGTATGAAAACATGGATATGTTGAAAGATAAAATCAACTATTGCTTAGATAATAGCGATTTAGAAGATATCTTTAATAAACTGGCATCAATTAAAGGCCCAACTGCCATCTGTGGTGTTGGTGGTTCTTCTGTTGTTTCGGTTTTCTTGGTAAAAGTTCTTTCTAATAAAAACGGCATCATAGCTGATGAAATAATGCCTAGAGATATGTTATATAGACCATTAGATGGTTATCAAAATGTCATTGCCTGTTCTTATTCTGGTGGAAATATTGGAGTAACGGCTTCATTTGAAAACAACCTGAACAAATACCTTTTCTCAGCTAAACCAAAAGAGTTTGCGGATGTGAATATTACTTACGATGGTGGTAAACCTGACGACAGCTTTGTTT
>R21__coassemble_2153_pt1 | contig 11787 bp, 8 predicted proteins | sample R21__metabat2_high_PE_038 | metagenome-assembled genome bin R21 | reverse complement strand
TTCATATACTGATCAGCCGCGAATTTTGAAACAATTGCAAAATCGTATCTTTTATTTACAACCATATCAATTCTATTTTTAGCGCCACGCATATATGACATAACTATTGGAAGATTATAGTAGTTTTCCATTGCAGACACTAATCCAGAGGCTAATCCTTCATATTTTTTAGAGTATGGTAAAGGCATTGCTCCTACAAGGTTATTAATACCTGCTGTTTCCAAAAGAATCCGCATATCTTTTTTTATTAAATATGATCCTAAATGGCCTTTTGATTCAACAGTAATGGCATTTGACAATGTCATGTTTTTTAAAGCGTTTTGAATAGTTCCTCTAGCAAAGCCTAAAGAATCAGTGAATTCACTCACTGTTGGTACACGATCGCCTATCTCGTACTTTATAAACTCTTTAGCTAAAGCCATTGTAGCTAAACCGTTTTTACTCATTAAATTTTGTTGATACGTCATTTAAAACTCCATTAATATTATTTTAACTCATTTATTAAACCATGCAAAATCATAAATAAAACGGCAGATTATCTGACATCAAGTCATAACCTACCGTTTAATATTTTCTTTACATAAAGATATGCTTGCAGACATAGTCCATTGTCTTAACAGGAATGAATTTAATGTTCTGCTTAACAATATCATCAACTTCATCCAGATCTTTTAAGTTTTGTTCAGGAAGAATGATGTTGTGAATATTGCATCTATAAGCAGCCATTGTCTTTTCTCTTAATCCGCCAATAGCCAGTACATTACCTCTTAAGGTAACTTCTCCAGTCATTGCTAGATCTTTTGATACTTTCTTTTCTGTTAGAGCGGAAATAATAGCTGTCGTGATTGTAATACCTGCTGAAGGTCCGTCTTTTGGAACTGCTCCTTCTGGTACGTGGATTTGAACATCGTTCTTTTCAAAGAATGTCGGATTAATTCCATACTTAGTAGCATTCGCTTTTACATAACCTAAGGCGATTGTAGCACTTTCCTTCATGACATCACCTAAATTACCTGTAAGGATTAAACCACCCTTACCAGCATAATGAGTGACTTCAATAGGGAGAATATCACCACCAAATTGTGTATAAGCTAATCCTGTTACACTACCGATAAGGTCATTCTCCTCTTTCTTACCGAATTCGTAGATTTCCTTACCTAACCATTCGTTTATCATCTTCTTATTGATTGTTACAGACTTTCTTTCACCTTTAGAAATTGAAAGAACAGCTTTACGACATAATTTGCCAATGGCTCTTTGTAACTGACGTACACCAGCTTCACGTGTGTAATATCTGATGATGTATAAAACATCATCTTCATCAATCTTCATTTGTGATGCCTTTAAGCCGTTAGACTTTAATTCAATTTTTAACAGATGTTCCATACAGATATGGATTTTTTCCTCTTCTGTATAAGAATTCATTTCAATAAGTTCCAGTCTGTCCTTTAAGGCAGATGGAATTGTTGAAATATCGTTTGCTGTAGCAATAAACATTACCTTAGATAAATCATATGGTTCTTCTAAGTAGTTATCTGAGAATATAGCATTCTGTTCTGGATCCAAAACTTCAAGCATTGCACTTGCTGGATCGCCCTTATAATCCATGCCCATCTTATCAAGTTCATCAATTAAGAAGACTGGGTTAGTTGTTCCAGCACGCTTCATGCCCTGAATGATTCTGCCTGGCATAGAACCAAGATATGTTCTTCTATGTCCTCTGATTTCAGCTTCATCTTTTACACCACCTAAAGAAATCTTTACAAATTCCCTGCCTAGCGCTCTGGCAATTGATTTAGCTAAAGAAGTTTTACCTACTCCTGGAGGACCATATAGACATAGAATTGGAGCATTTAAGTTACCAGTCATGTTTTTAACGGCAATATATTCAAGGATTCTCTCTTTAACCTTCTTGATTCCATAATGGTCTTCATCAAGTATTCTTGAAATGTCATTGATGTCACTGTTGTCTTCACTCTGTTGCCAATAAGGAACTTTCTGTAACCAGTCTAAGTAACTTCTGATTACTGATGCTTCAGCTGACATGGCAGGCATCATTTCATAACGGGTAATCTCTTCTCTTGCCTTATCCTTAATGTTTTGTGGATATGGATTGTTTTCAAAATACTCAAGCAAATTATCAGAATCACTACCGCTGCCAGTAGTTTCTCCCAATTCTTCCTTGATAGCTTTCATTCTTTCTCTTAATAAGAATTCTTTTTGGGAATCATCAATTGAATCTTTTACTCTTTCCGTAATCTTTTCATCAATCTCACGCATTTCCTTGTTTAATTCAAACTGTTTTAAAATCAATAACAGTCTGTCAGAAATATTAACAGCTTCCAACAATTCCTGTCGTGCCTGTAAAGGCATTGGTAAATATTGAGCAAACTGGTCAGCTAAAACACTTGAAGAAACACCTTCAGACAACTGTTTTATAAATTGTTGTGGTAAAGCCTTCAATTGTGAGGCAGCAGCTTCAAATTCACCTATTACTTTGTTGATTAAAACCATTTCCTGCTGTGTATCATCGGAAACATCGTCCTGGCAAGAAATGTTTGCTGCGAAACATTTATTTGATGCAGTGATATAGTTTGCCTTTGCCCTTGCAAGGCCTACAAATTTAACTTTATATATGTCTTTGTCTTTTCTGACATTCTTGATTTCACAAAGTGTACCATAGTCATACATATCCTCAACGGAAGGATGTTCAACCATGACATCTTTCTGAGTGATTAAGAACACTAAAGCGTTGCCCACATTTGATTGGGCAAGCTTTAAGGCATTGACACTTTGTTCTCTTCCTACATCAATAGTTAATTCCTGACCAGGAAAGATGATTACTCCTCTGGTACAAATTGCAGGATAATCTACATTTTGATAGATATCAGCGTAAATACTCATTTATAACTCCTTTTCAGGAATATTCTTCTAACTATTCTGGTTTGTTCTGTTTAAGAGTGTCCAGGCATTTTCTGATTTTCAGATCTTCTGAAATATATTCAGTTGGAAGATATTCCTTGACTTTTTCAACTTCCATGCCGTAATTTTCGGCTAATGCTTTGTATTCGTCTTCAAGATCAGCTTCAGTAACTTCTACTTTCATATCGTCTGCGATTGCTTCGAGAATTGTTCTGATTCTGACTTTCTTTTCACATTCTTCTTTTAAGTCAGCCTTGAACTGTTCTTTTGTAGTGCCCATGAACTGGCAATAGATATCCATGTTCAAGCCCTGCTGACTCATTCTGTTTTCATAATCTCTGTATGTGTCTTCGATTTCCTGATTTACCATGCATTCAGGAAGTTCAACTTCACACTTTTCACATAAGCCGTCAAGTAAAGCATTAGTTGCTTCATTTTCAGCCTTTTCTTTCTTCTGAGCTCTTAAAGTTTCCTTTACATGCTTAGTTAAGTCTTCAACAGTCTTAACATCATCACCCATCTTTAATTCTGCTACGAAATCGTCATCAACTTCTGGTAAAACCTTTTCCTTGATGCCATCAACCTTTACCTTGAATACTGCTGCCTTACCAGCTAAGTCTTCCATATATTCTTCAGGGAAAGTAACGTTTATATCTTTTTCTTCACCTGTTGCCATGCCAACTAACTGCTCTTCAAAGCCAGGAATGAATGAACCAGAACCGATTTCTAATGGATATTCAGTTCCTTTTCCGCCTTCGAATGCTACACCGTCAACAAATCCTTCAAAGTCGATAACAGCGATATCGCCATTATTAACTGTTCCTTCTTCTTTTAATACTTCTTCTGAATGTTTCTTACGTAAATCTTCGATGTATTCTTCAACATCCTTCTTTACAACTGAAACTTTCTTTTCTGCATATTTAACTGCATTGTAGTCTCCAAGTTTAACTTCTGGATAAACTGTAAGCATGAACTTTAATACTGCTTCTTCTTCAGTGATTGATTCAACATCTAACATTGGTCTGTCAACCAGTTTGATTTCTTTGAATTCATCTAAACCATAATTTAATGCTTCTTGTGCTACTGCTTCAACTGCATCCATCATGATTTCTTTATTATTAACTAACTGTCTGACTTTTGCCTCTGGAGCATGTCCCTTTCTAAAACCTGGAACAGTTACCTGGCTGGCAATTTTATTAAAAGCCTTCTTATTAGCTTTTGCCCACATTTCTCCATCAACTGTAACTTTTAATTCTGCACTGCTGTTTTCTTTTACTTCATATACTGCTTTCATAGCGATTCTCCTTTAAACACCATTGTTTATTATACATAAACGAAATATATATTTCTACTAGAACAAATATTCTTCCAACTGAGTTTCAGCAACCGGATAACTGTTCTTGTACTTCTGCCAACCTTCTGTATCATCAAAAGCCTTAAATACATATCTGACAATTGAATCGGTAATGTTGATTACATCATCTGGTTGAATCAAATCAGGATACTTCTGATATACTACAGAAACTAAAGTTTGCTGACACATCTGCAACATTGAAGGATTATCGTTAATTCTCTTTGTCAATAAATCATTTATCAGGATAATGTTTTCCTGTTCCAATGCTTCCGGCAAGTAATATGGATTAATCTGATATGATTTTTGTGGTTCATTAACTGTAAACAGATGATCTACCTGCTGTTGTTTTAATAATTCAATCAGCAATGCTTTGATCATGTGGTTAATGTTTTCATCCAATAAAGCATCACCAACCACAGCCAAGTAATGACGGATGTTAACCTGCATCAGACACTTTAAAGCATTGTAGGCATTTTCATCATTACCTTTTAAAGCCAGTCTGATTTCTTCCATTGTCATAATCTTTTCTTGTTTTGGCTTGCTTACAAATGGAATGACATCCAGCAATAAATCATTCAATTTCTCTTCAACATCCATTGGTACATAAGGCATTGAAAGTTCCTCATTTATTAAGTCAAATGCCTGTTGGAATTGCTGCTGGTCTATCAGTTTTTCAATATTGCCAATAAGGCTAGTATAGTAATTTTCGCTCATGGATTTATTATAACACAAACGTTAGCACTTTCAACCTGTAAGTGCTAAAAATATCTATTTACAACGTTTGAAAAATCATTATAATTATATTGTTGTTTTTTTCGGAGGAAAAAATATGAGCAGAAAAGTTGGTACTGTATCACGTGGTATTCGTTGCCCAATTATCAGACAGGGCGATGATTTAGCACAAATCGTAACACAGAGCGTTTTAGAAGCGGCTGAATCTGAAAATTTTGAAATCAGAGACCGTGATGTAATCGCCATTACTGAGTCAATTGTTGCAAGAAGCCAAGGCAACTACTGCAGCGCAGATGATATTGCTGCAGATATCAAGAATAAATTTGGCGATAATCCAGTAGGCGTTATCTTCCCTATTTATTCAAGAAACAGATTTGCAATGTGTTTAAAGGGAATTGCTAGAGGAGCTAAGAAAATCGTTTTAGGGCTTAACTACCCTTCTGATGAAGTTGGTAATGCATTGATTTCTTTAGACAAATTAGATGAATCAGGTGTAAACCCTTATTCAGATGTTCTATCTTTAGAACAATATCGTCAGTTATTTGGCGAAAATAAACACGAATTCACTGGTGTAGATTATGTTGCTTACTATAAGGGAATCATAGAAGATGAAGGATGTGAATGTGAAATCATCTTCGCTAATCAGATTAAAGCCGTCTTAGATTACACTAAATATGTCATCAACTGTGACATCCACACTCGTAAAAGAACTAAGAGAATCTTAAATGAAGCAGGTGCACAGCTTGTTTGTTCATTAGATGATATTATGACCGAATCAATTAACGGTTCAGGTTATAACGAGAAATATGGTTTATTAGGTTCAAATAAAGCTACTGAGGATTCAGTGAAATTATTCCCTCATGATGCTACTGATTTAATCAATACCATTCAAGCTAACATCCTAAAGGAAACTGGTAAACATGTTGAAGTTATGATTTATGGCGATGGCGCCTTCAAGGATCCTCAGGGTAAGATCTGGGAACTTGCTGACCCAGTTGTTTCACCTAACTACACAAGTGGTTTGCTCGGAACTCCAAATGAATTAAAGTTAAAGTTCTTAGCTGATAATGATTTCGCAGAATTATCTGGCGAAGCATTAAAAGATGCTATCTCAGAAAGAATCAAAGCAAAAGATTCTAACTTAGTTGGTCAGATGGTTTCTGAAGGAACTACTCCTAGACAGTTAACTGACCTTATCGGTTCATTATCCGACTTAACAAGCGGATCAGGCGATAAAGGAACTCCAGTTGTTCTGATTCAGGGATATTTCGATAACTATACAAATTAGCCTTCAGTACGAAGGCTTTTTTAATGCCAAATTAAAACTCAGTTTTCACTGAGTTTTATTTTTCTTTACATGCCTGAACAAACGCCTCAAACATTTTATCTACATATTCTTCTTCCATCATTTGTTCTGGATGCCATTTAACAGCGCAGACAAATCGTTTACCTTCAGGTTGGAATGCTTCGACATATCCATCATATGATAAAGCAGTTACTCTGGCATATGGTTGAACATCTTCAACATTTGCCATCATGGTGTGTAATGAATTCACTTGATATTCTTCCTGCCCAATAAAATCATATAACAGGCTGTCTTTTTCTATTGTAATAGCATGACGATAATCTTTTTTGTAAATGCTATGTTTCTTTGTTTTATCTTCCCATGTATGAGAGCCTAATGCTCTTAAGATATTATTAAAACCGGCGCAGGTGCCAATAATAGGCATATCCCTTTCTAGAGCCATCTTTGCTAGTTCTACTTCATATTGGCAAGAATACTCTCCACCCTGCAAAATCAGACCATCACATAAATCCAGCTGTTGTTTTAAATCTTCCAGTTGTTGCTCAGTTAATACAGTATCATCACCAGTATCATTTTGATTAAATTGCATAGTTGGTTCAGTAGGTAATAAACAAATACTGTTGCCGCCATGTTTATTTACTAAATAGATAAACTCGTCAACAACATCAAAACGATGCCATAAATCATTTTCATCATGAACTGCTTCTTTTCCTACAATTCCAATAATCGGTTTCATATTTTTTATCCCTTTATCTATGTACATTTTAACATTATTTATCGAAAAAAAGACAGATTACTCTGCCTTTTCGTTGAATTCTTCTTCGAATTTTTTCTTAGCTCTGAATGCTTCTTTTCTTGCCAATTCAGTCAAATATCTCTTTCTTAATCTGATAGCATCAGGAGTTACTTCAACTAACTCATCATCATCAATGAATTCCAAAGCATATTCAAGAGTTAACTGGATAGGAGGAGTAAGAATCATGGCATCATCATGTCCCGTACTTCTTACAGCTGTCATAGTCTTATTCTTAGTTGGGTTGACTGGCATGTCCATATCTCTTGAACAGATACCAACAATCATACCTTCATATACTTCAGTCTGTGGTCCAATGAAGAACTGTCCTCTTTCCTGTAAGTTATAAATAGAATATTTCATTGCTGTTCCAGTAGCATTAGAAACCATAACACCATTACCACGGATAGAAATATCACCCTGATATGGTTCATAATCTTCAAATGATCTGATTAAGATACCTTCACCTCTAGTGAAGTTAATGAAATCACTTCTGAAACCGATTAATGCTCTAGTAGCAACCTTGAAGATGATAGTTGAATAACCATTTCTATTTGTCATATCAACCATCTGGCCATTACGTAAGTTTAACTTAGAAATAACTGTTCCTTCATACTCTTCAGGAACTTCACAAATGACCTTTTCAATTGGTTCACATTTTTTGCCATCAATAGTCTTATAAATAACCTGAGGTTTTGATACGGCCAATTCATAACCTTCTCTTCTCATGTTTTCAATTAAGACAGTTAAGCCTAATTCACCTCTGCCTGAAACCTTGAATGTATCAGTAGTATCAGTAGGTTCAACCTTTAATCCAACGTTAACTTCAAGTTCTCTTTCCAGTCTTTCCTTCAAGTTACGGCTTGTAACATATTTGCCTGATTTACCTGCAAATGGTGAAGTATTGACCATGAAGTTCATTGACAGAGTTGGTTCATCGATATGGATTGGCGGTAATGGATTAACGATATCCTTATCGCAAATTGTTTCACCGATAGAAATATCTGGAATACCAGCAATAATAACGATATCACCACTTCTTGCTTCAGTGATGGCAGTTCTCTTAATGCCCTGATAGTTGAACAATTTAGTGATGGTGCACTTTTCCTGTTTGCCATCGTTCTTGCAAAGAACAACCTGCTCGCCTGTTCTTAAAACACCTTTATAAATACGTCCGATACCTAATCTACCGATGTATTCATCATATGCCAGGTTAGAAACCTGCATCTGTAATGGTTCTTCGTCTAAATCTGGATAAGGTTTGATGTATGAAATAATCGTTTCAAATAATGGAATGATGTCACTGTTGTCATCAGTCTGATTAAGTTTAACGATACCGTCTCTAGCAATACCATATAAAATTGGGAATTCAATCTGCTGCTCATTGGCGTTAAGGTCAAAGAATAAGTCATAAACCAATTCGATAACTTCTTCAACACGAGAATCCTTCTTATCGATTTTATTAATTAATAGAATTGGTCTTAAGCCTAATTCCAGTGATTTCTGTAAAACGAATCTTGTCTGCGGCATTGGTCCTTCAGATGAGTCTACTAAAAGGATAACAGTATCAACTGTTTTAATAACACGTTCAACCTCACTTGAGAAATCAGCATGACCCGGAGTATCAACGATGTTAATCTTATAATCCTTGTAATAAACAGAACAGTTTTTGGAATAGATAGTTATTCCTCTTTCTCTTTCCAAATCATTAGAGTCCATAACACAGACTACGTTTGCATCAGCGCCACTTAAAGCACCTGACTGATTCAGGAAAGCATCAACTAATGTAGATTTGCCGGCATCGACATGCGCAATGACTGCCAAGTTAATAATTTTTTGTTTGCCCATCAGATTCACCTCTACCAAACCGCAATATTATAGCACATTAACATACTTTCTGTTAATTTCTATTGAAGAATTTTCATCAATTGTCATCAGATAATAACCAAGCTGACTTCTGTCCCTGTTCCATTGTAAGGAACCTGGGTTCAGTAATCTTATTCCATCAACTGTTTCATCACACCATTGATGGGTATGACCAAATAGAACAATACTGCATTCGTTCAGTTTTGCCATCCTGACAAGTGATGCTTCCCTGTTATATCCAAAGCCTGAAGAATGGACTAAATACATTCTTACACCATTGAATTGTGTAACTAATTCATTAGGAATTGTGTAATCGTAATCGTTATTTCCCCTTACCATGATGAAATTAGGAAAATATGCTGCATCACTACATAAATCACCTAAATGGATGTAGTAATCAGCTTCTGGATTTTCATCAATAATCTTCCATACCAAATCATCATTGCCATGGGAATCGCTCATAATAACCAGTCTAGTCTTCATACTTTGCAAGTATATAATTATTTATGCCATAATTCAATACAAATAAGCAGTGGATTTGTTATAATTGAGGTGGTGATAAATATGGATATTCAATATGCTGAAAAATTCTTTAAACAATACGATGGTTCGCATTTTTTCATGGACCGCGAGATGCCTGAAGAATATACCGCTTATAAAAATTTGCAGATATCAAAAGCAAAAGAAAACCAATGGCGTAGTGAAATATTAGATGATTATTTCAATAAAATGATCAGTGAATATTCAACAGATTATTGGCGTTATCATAACAAGATTATTTCCATCCTTAATCAGATGGATACAGATATAATTGAGTACCTGAAAAAACTTCTCTACTCAATGAAGATTGTTGAAAAGCTTGATAAAAGACAGAAGATACTGGTTATTGAAAACATGGCAGGCAGAACAGTCGCGCAAAAAGATGGCGGTTATTACTTATTTGCCAGCAATGGAATTACTGATCCGGTAAGAGAAATAATGAAATCAATTACCAAATTTGAATGCACGACATTAGATAATGGTGAGGATATAGGTTGGTCCAATATGCCACAAAGATTATCAAACGCTAAAGGCAAGTACGAACTGGCAGAGATTAAATTTACAAAACTGAAAAAAACGATGATCTAATCATCGTTTTCTTTATGGAAAAATTCATAAATGTTTTCGGCTGTTGTTTTATCAACTACTTCACATAATTGTTCAATTGAAGCTTGAGATATTTTATTTACGGAACCAAAATGTTTTAACAGTTTTTCTTTTCTTTTTGTGCCAACTCCATTGATATCATCTAACACAGAAGCAATAAGTGCCTTCTCTCTTCTTCTTTTATGATAAGAAATGGCAAATCTGTGAACTTCGTCCTGCATTCTTGTTAACAGATAGAACAGTTCTGACTGCTTATCAATGGTAATGATATTTTCATCACCATCAATAAGTTCTGAAGTGCTGTGTTTGTCATTTTTAACTAAGCCCAATATTTCAATATTGCTTAAAGCCAATGAATCGGCTATTTCTTTAGCTGCATGAATCTGATTAACGCCACCATCAACAATAATCAAGTCTGGCAAAACTGTATTTTCCCTTACAGCGCGATATAAACGCCTGTATAGCGCTTCTTTCATGTTTCCAGTATCATCGTTACCATTACTGACTTTGTACGTCCTGTAGTCTTTAGGGGACTGACGGCCATTTAGATAAACTACCTCGCCAGCTACTGCTTCACTTCCTGCTGTATGGGAAATATCATATAGCTCAATGCGGTAACAATTGAAACCCAATAATTCATTTAACTGACTTATTGCCTTATCTGTTGAATCTTCCTGTTTATTTATAATGTCAAATTTCTGATTCAAGTTTACTTTGGCATTTTCTTTAGCCAAATTAACAAGTTGTACCTTGTCTCCTCTAATTGGCTGGACAATACGATTATCTAAAACATCATTTAGAGATGCTATGTCAATTTCTTTTGGCATCATTAATATCTTCGGTAAAGGATTATGGTTATAATACTGCAACAAATAGGAAGTGAATGTTTCTTCAACATCGTCATATAAAGGTTTTAAAACTTGATGTTTATGCAGCAATTTACCATCAGAATATAATAAGCCGCAAATGGCAATATAGCCTTTATCTACATAATAGTTAAAGACATCATATGATTTATCTCTTCTCTGATTAGTCTGCATATATTGTGAAGCAGTAACGTGATTGATTGCCTCAATTAACTTTTGAGCATCAGCTGCTTTTTCAAATTGCAGATCCTCAGAATACTGGTCTCTTTTCTTTTGTAAATCCACCAGCATTTCCTTTGTGTTGCCGTTCATGAAAGAAACAATTTCATCAGTTAACTGTTCATACTGTTTCTGGTCAACTTCATACTGGCAAGGTCCTAAACATAAACCGATATGGTAATATAGACAGACCTTTGTTGGCATGTTTTTGCATTTTCTTAAAGGATACAGTTTATTTAAAACTTCCAATAATTCCCTAGCATAACCGGCATTTGGATATGGGCCAAAATAGATGGCATTCTTCATTTTCTTTTTATCTCTTACTAATGAAAGTGTTGGATACTTTTCCTTTGTTAAACGGATGTATGGATAAGAGCTGTCATCCATAAACTGAATGTTAAAACGAGGCTTATATTGTTTGATTAAGTTATATTCAAGAATAAAAGCTTCTTTTTCACTGCCAGTGACAATAAAGTCAAAATCCACGATATTCTGCACTAACTTTGTTGTTTTAAAGTTGTGCGCACCGTGGAAATAGGAGTTAACTCTATTTTTTAAAACCTTAGCTTTACCTACATAAATA
>R21__coassemble_2120_pt1 | contig 11936 bp, 10 predicted proteins | sample R21__metabat2_high_PE_038 | metagenome-assembled genome bin R21 | reverse complement strand
ACATAAAACAGTTTAGTTGTGGTGGATTAAACTCCACCACAACTTTTTTACTAATTTAACAAAGTCTTTGTTACATTAGTAAAGAAAGATATAATTGAAAGGAGGGTTAGCGATGAAGAAAAAGAAAACTAAGACTATAAGCTATTCAAAATGGGCTTATATATTTATTGCACCATTTTTTATCGTTTATTTTATTTTTACTATGTATCCAACTTTGCAGACTTTCTACAATAGTTTCTTTGAAAACTATCGTGAAGGTTTAACGATAGTTGGACCAAATTTTGTCGGCCTTAAAAACTATAAGGCTATATTCTCTCTAAATGCTGCAGGAGACATTGGTATTCTGAAATATTTCTGGAATACGATGGTTATGTGGGTCATTGGTGCAGTTCCTCAAATGCTGGTAGCAATGATTTTGGCTTTGTTCTTCACTAGCACAAGACTGAATTTGAAATTCCAGGGTTTTTTCAAAGCTGTAATCTATATGCCTAACCTGATCATGGCGAGCGCCTTTGCTATGTTGATGTTTGCCTTAACTTCTAAGGTTGGCCCTATTAACCAGTTGATGCTGCAATGGGGTTGGATAGATACTGCTTTTGATTTCTCGTCAACAATTGTTTCTGCTAGAGGAATTATTGCCTTTATGAACTTTATTATTTGGTTTGGCAATACGACCATTTTGTTAATGGCGGGTATCATGGGAATTGATGAGGCACTATTTGAATCGGCAAGAATTGACGGTGCAAGTTCTAAGAGAGTTTTCTTTGATATCACTTTACCATTGTTGATTCCTCAATTGGCTTATGTATTCATTACCTCAATGATTGGAGGTATTCAAATGTTTGATGTACCATTCATCTATTCAAAGGGGTCTGGCCATCCAGATAGAACAACAATGACTGTTATTATGCAACTTAACAACTATCTTGGCACATCGAAAAACTACGGTATGTCTGGTGCGATTTCCGTTATTCTGTTTATCATTACTGGTCTGTTATCAATCTTTGTATATAAACAGACAATGAGCAGATATAAAAAGTAAGAAAGGAGAAAAGTATGGATAACAACGACGTTAATAAAAATGCAAAAATCAAACTGGTCAGCCAAAAAATAGGCGCTTATCTGATTTTTATCTTCTTATCATTCTTATGCTTGTTCTTCTTCTATTTGCTGATAATAAATGCTTCACGTTCAAACTTTGAAATTCAGGCTGGTTTCTCAGCAAAACCAAGTACACACTTCTTGGAAAATTTTGTGAATGCTTGGACGGATTCTTCAATTAATATTCCACGAGGAATGCTGAACAGTTTTGTAGTAGCTACTATAACAAGTGTTTTGACAGTTTACTTCTCAGCACTCACAGCTTATGGAATCCATGTATATGATTTCAAGCTAAAGAAATTTGCATTTACATTTATTATGGCAGTTATGATGATTCCTTCACAGGTAGGTATGTCTGGTTTCATTCAGTTGGCTTACAAGTATAATCTTACAAATAAACTATGGCTTCTGATTGTTCCAAGCATTGCAGCACCGGTAACCTTCTTCTATATGAAGCAGTATATGGAATCTTCTTTACAGATTGAAATAATTGAAGCAGCCAGAATTGATGGTTCTTCAGAATTCAGAATTTTCAATACAATTATTCTACCAATCTTAAAACCGGCAATTGCTGTTCAGATGATTTTCTCATTTATCAATTCTTGGAACAATTATCTGACACCTTCATTGCTGCTTACAGATAAGAATCTTAAAACCGTGCCAATTATGATTGGACAGCTTAGGTCGGCTGACTATTCTAAGTTTGATATGGGAAAGGTTTATATGTTTATTTTACTGGCAATAATTCCAGTAATGATTGTCTACATCTTCCTGTCTAAATCAATTATTAAGGGTGTAACTTCAGGAAGCGTCAAAGGTTAAGGAGAATAAATATGGCAGATGTTAAATTAGTTAATATTAAAAAAGTATATCCATTGCAGAGTGATGCAAAAAAGAAACAGAAAAAAGGTTTGTTAAACCGTAAGAATGTCAATGAGGAAGTAGGACATAGAGTTGCAAATCTTCAGATCACTGATGAAGGTGTAGTAGCTGTACAGGACTTTAATCTTGATATCAAGGATAAGGAATTTGTCGTTCTTGTTGGACCATCAGGATGCGGAAAATCAACGACATTAAGAATGATTGCCGGTTTGGAAGAAATTACAAGCGGTGAACTATATATTGATGGACAATTGATGAACTCTATTGAACCTAAGGATAGAGATATTGCTATGGTTTTCCAGTCATATGCTTTATATCCTCATATGACAGTATATGAGAACATTGGTTATTCTCTAAAACTCCGTAAGGTTCCAAAAGAGGAAATGGATAGAAAAGTTAGAGAAGCTGCAGAAATTTTGGATATCACTGAATATCTTGATAGAAAGCCAAAGAATCTGTCTGGTGGTCAAAGACAGCGTGTCGCAATTGGGCGTGCAATTGTAAGAAATCCTAAGGTATTGTTAATGGACGAGCCATTATCAAATCTTGATGCTAAACTGAGAAACCAAATGAGAGCTGAAATCATCAAATTGAGACAGCGAATCAATACTACATTTATCTATGTAACTCATGACCAGACTGAAGCTATGACTTTAGGTGACAGAATCGTCGTTATGAAAGATGGATTTATTCAGCAGATTGGTTCTCCACAGGAAGTATATGATCATCCACACAATTTATTCGTTGCCGGTTTTATCGGTACTCCAGCAATGAATTACCTGGATGCAAGACTTGTAATTGAAAATGACAAGTATATTGTTAAGACTGATGAAATTGCTATTGAACTGTCAGAAGAAAAACAGGAAAGACTTAAAGCAAATGAAGTAGTTGAACAGGACATCATATTAGGTGTTAGACCAGACCACATTGGAATAAGCGACAGTGGTATCAGCGCCAAAGTTGAACTTTCTGAATTGATGGGCTCATCTTACCATCTGCATACTAATTGCGGTGGCAAGGATGTAATCTGCATTGTTCCTACTGGTGGTAAAGAAACTAATTATATGGGCAAGGATGTTAAATTATCATTTAATGGTAATGTTGCTCATGTTTTCTCAAAAGAAACTGAAAGAAATCTAGAATTTTAAACAAACAAGTTGATTAACTTTTAATCAGGAGTATATATGAAACAATTTGAAGGCTATAGGAGAGGAATTAATCTAGGCGGTTGGTTTTCACAGTGCGACAACAGTATAGATACCTATAACAATTTCATAAAAAAGGAAGACTTCAAAAGAATCAGTAGATGGGGATTGGACCATGTGCGAATTCCTGTAGACTATAATCTTTTTCAAAACAGAGATTGCAGTTTCAAGGAAAGCGGCTTTGACAGAATTGATAACTGTATTAAATGGTGTAAAGAATATGGCCTTAATATGATTCTTGATTTGCATAAAACAATAGGTTTTTCCTTTGACGATAATGAGGCTGAAGATGGTTTCTTTGAGAAAGAAGAGTATCAGGAAAACTTCTATAATGTATGGCAACAGTTTGCCAAACGTTTCGGCAATTATGATAATGTTGCCTTTGGATTGTTGAACGAGATAACAAGGTATGACTACAAGGATATCTGGAATCAAGTATCTACTGAAACAATCAAAATAATCAGGCAATATGCTCCGGGGGTAAAAATTCTTATTGGTGGTTATTATAACAATGACATCAGTGCCATTAAGGATCTGTTGGAACCTTATGACGAGAATATAGTTTATGAATTCCACTGTTATTCACCTTTAATCTTTACTCATCAGGGAGCTTATTGGATTAATGGGATGGATACTGATTTTACAATGAACTTGGATGAATCTATAGAAAACTATCAGAAGTACTCATCTGAGTATATTAAGAATGGTTACATTGCTGATTTTGATGGGATTAATGTAATTGATGAACAATATTTTGAGAAGTTCTTTAAAGAAGCGATAAATATTGCCGAAGAAAGAAACGTGCCTTTATATTGTGGAGAATATGGTGTTATTGATAGGGCTGACCCATTTGAATCGTTAAAATGGCTGAAGCTTATCAACAGCGTTTTTGAAAAGTATCAGATTGGTAGGGCACTCTGGAACTACAAAGAAAAAGATTTTGGGTTGGTAGATGCCCATTATGATGAAGTTAGAGATGAATATCTAAAATTTATGTGATAGAATATGAGCAATATGGTTTCAATTAAAAGCATAGCCAAGGAATGTGGCGTATCAGTAGCAACAGTATCAAAAGCTTTGAATGATCGAAGCGATATTTCTAGTGCCACAAAAAAGAAAATTCAAAAGGTTGCTATGGAAATGGGCTATACAACCAATATTGGAGCCAAAGCTTTAAGAACCAACAAAACATACAACCTTGGCGTATTGTTTGCGGATAATAGTGCCAGTCTGACTCATGAATTCTTCTCATTAATTTTGGAAAGTTTCCAGGATGAAGCTAGAGTAAAGGGCTATGACTTAACTTTCTTAAATCATACTATTGCCGGAAAGAAGTCAACTTATCTCAATCACGTAAAATATCGTAATCTGGATGGCGTTGTTATAATGTCAGCCAATTTCAAAAACAAGGAAATCTTAGAGCTTGTTAAATCGAACATTCCTGTTGTAGTAATTGACTATATTTATGACAATTGTGCCGCAGTTTTATCTGATAACACTAAAGGTACGGAAGCACTTTTGAAATATGCTTATGAAATGGGGCATAGAAAAATTGCCTTTATTCATGGAGAAATGACGGATGTCACCAATGAAAGAATGAATGGTTTTTACAAGGCATGTCGAGAACTTGACCTTAAAATTCCTAGTGAGTATATAAAGGAAAGCAACTACCACGACATCAGTACCTGCAAACAGAAGACTAAGGAACTTCTTGAATTGGTAGAACGTCCAACATGTATCATTTTCCCTGATGACTATTCATATCTTGGTGGCTTGGAAGCAATCAATGAACATGGATTAAGTGTTCCAGCAGACATTTCAGCAATTGGTTATGATGGTATCAATCTTGCTAAACTTCTTGAACTTACAACGTATGAACAGAATACTTCAGCAATGGGAAAACTAGCTGCAGATAAATTGATTAACATGATAGAAAATCCTGACAGTGACCCTGAACATGTCATCGTTACAGGAAAATTGCTTTGTGGAAAAAGTGTCAAGAAAATATAAAAGTAATTAAAAGCGGATGTAGTGAAACTAGAAAAGAAGTTTGAGACTTACATCCTCTTTTTTTGTTTGTGTTCAAAAAAACAATAAATAATGATAAAATATCTAACAGAGTTAGATATTTGTTTTCAATGAAGGTGTTGTTATGGAAGAATATGTTGATCAAATGCTGTTTCTGATGGAAAAACTGGAACAATCACTAGCTGGTAAAATGACCAAGCAGTGTTTTAGTGGTGAAATGATGGTTTTGATTCAACTGGCAAAGGGCAACATTTCCAATCCTTCTGAACTGACAAAACAAACAGGTATGAGCAGTCCTCATATTGCCAAAACCATTTGTAGTCTAAAGATGAAAGACGAAGTAAAACGAATGGTTGATGAGAATGATAGACGTAAGGCAGTTATTACTATTACTGAAAAAGGCAAACAGCGAATTGAGGAACTTTACCAATCACTAAAAAGTGAGATTACCAATGTTTTTGAGCGCATCGGAGAAGAAGATGCCAAAACATTTACAACTATATTTGCACGGATTATGGGAGTGGATTAAATGATTACTTTAAAAGACATCACAAAAGATTATGTGTTGCCTTCCAATACTGTTAAAGCTTTAAAGGGCATAAATGTCTCATTTAGACAAAATGAGTTTGTTGCTGTGCTTGGCCCTTCAGGAGGCGGCAAAACAACATTACTCAATATTGTAGGTGGCTTGGATAAATATACTTCTGGTGATTTGATTATCAATGGGAAATCAACGGCAAACTTTAAGGACAGAGAATGGGACTCTTATCGAAACCATTCAGTTGGTTTTGTGTTCCAGTCTTACAATCTGATTCCTCATCAAAATGTTTTGAGTAATGTTGAGTTGGCTTTAACTATTTCAGGTATTACTGGAGCAGAAAGAAAGAAAAGAGCCATTGAAGCTTTGACTTCCGTCGGTTTGGCAGATCAGTGTTATAAAAAACCAAACCAGCTTTCTGGTGGTCAGATGCAAAGAGTTGCCATTGCCAGAGCATTGGTCAACAATCCGGACATTTTATTGGCTGATGAGCCTACAGGCGCACTTGATACAAAGACTTCAGTGGCAATCATGGAAATCTTAAAAGAAGTTGCTAAAGACAGATTGGTCGTCATGGTAACTCATAATCCGGATTTAGCTGAAGAATATGCAACTAGAATAATCAGATTAACTGATGGTCAGATTATTGATGACAGCAATCCATTTAATCCTGAAGCAGAAAAAGACGATTTCCGTTATGGCAAGACAAACATGAACTTCTTAACGGCTTTGTCATTGTCTTTAAATAACCTTCTTACTAAAAAAGGAAGGACATTATTAACGGCATTTGCTGGTTCAATTGGCATCATTGGTATTGCTTTAATTTTGTCGCTTTCAACAGGTGTCAATAAATACATAGATGATGTTCAAGCTAATTCATTGTCAAGTTATCCACTTTCGGTTGAAAAACAGACAGCAGATATGACAGGTATGTTAAATGGTATGTCTAGAGAAATCAAATCGGCTGAAAGGAAAGATGGTTCTATTTCTGAGACAATGGTGGCATCAGAAATGTTTGCCAGCGTCGGTAATAATGATTTAAGGAGTCTGAAATCTTATCTTGAAGAAAACAAAGAGGATTTATCACAATATTTAAGTAGTTTAAGTTATACATATGGTGTCACTTTAAACATTTACAAATCAGATACTTCTGATGGAATAATTCAACTGAACCCATCAACATTACTTTCGCAGATTTATGGTGAATATGCTTCATATATCAGTTCATATGCTTCGACATTTAACGAGATGATTGATGATGAAGAACTGTTGAAGGAACAGTATGACATTCTCTATGGCAGATGGCCTGAGAAATATGATGAGTGTATGCTGGTTGTTTATGATAAGTATACAATCAGTGACTTCTTGTCATACCAGATTGGATTAAGAAATCCGAATGATTTTGGTGAACTTGTTAAGGCAGCCATGAGTGGAACAGCAAGTGAACTGAAAGAAGACGGAAAGAGTTATACTTGGCAAGATATTTGCGATATGAGTTATCGTGTTGTAATACCGGCCGACTGGTATACATATAATTCAGAGTTTGGTGTGTGGGAAAACCGTAGCGATGATACTGAATATATGAAAAAAGTATTGGCCGATAGTCTTGAATTAAAGATTGTTGGAATTGTTTATCCATCTGACAGAACGTCATCTGCTTCATTAAATCCAGGTATTGCCTATAGAAGTGATTTGTTGCCATATATGATTGAACAGGCAAAGAGTAAAGAAATCATTGAACTTCAAAAGGCTAATCCAGAAGTGGATGTATTCAGTGGTAGAACATTTGAAGAAATTAACAAGAACGAGCAGTCATCTTCAATGGATTTTTCATCATTGATTTCTGTTGACAGTAAGGCTTTATCGCAAGCTTTTGGAATTGATACATCAAAGGTTGATATTAATGGAATGGTTGAAAACATAATCAACGAATCTGTTAAAAAAGCATCATCTGAATTTTCGGGTACAACACAATTATTAGCGGAAATAACACCGGATCTGATAGAGGGATTCTTTAACTACTATATTGAAGAATATGGAAGTTTTTCTACGGCAGTTTACAATATGCCACAAATAAAAGAGGCAATAAGCAAATACCTGCAAACTCAACAGGCTGAGGATTTGTTAACTCCATTGGCTGATGAAATTGGCATGGAATACCCACAACTGGTTGGCTATACAGAAACCTTGTTGGAGACTGTTGCAGAAGCATATTATGATATTTGCGATGATCTTGGATTCAATGTTGCAGCGTTAAGCAGAGAACAGGTAAGCGAACTTACGACTGCTTTAATGAATGATGAAAGAGTACAAAAAGCTCTTTCGAAATATATGAATGATTTATTAGGCAAAAAAATCGACAATCTTTCAAAGGAAATTATCAATTCCTTAAAACCTCAATTAGCAAACGCTATGTCGAAGATGTTCTATATTGACGGCAATAAGATTGCCTCAGCATTTAAGTTCAATATGGACGAGGCGGAGATGCAGAGAATTATCAGCAGTTTCTTATCAACAAGTAAAGTCTCATATTCGGTAAGTTCAAATCTTACTACACTTGGTTATGGGGATCTGGATGAACCTGACAGTATAAATTTCTACTTTACTTCATTTGAGGCTAAAGATCAGTTTAAGGCTATTTTAGACAAATATAACGATGATTTGCAGAAAGCCGGTAAGGAAGAGTCGGTAATTTCATACACTGACATTACAGGCATTTTAATGAGCAGTATCACTGATATCATTGATGCCATCAGTTATGTGCTGATTGCCTTTGTTTCTGTTTCCTTAATTGTTTCCAGCATTATGATCGCAATCATCACATATATTTCTGTTTTGGAAAGAACAAAAGAAATTGGTATTTTGAGATCGCTTGGCGCATCAAAGAAAGATGTAAAGAGAGTGTTCAATGCGGAAACATTTATTATCGGTCTAGCATCAGGTGTAATGGGTATTTTAGTTACGGCAATTTTAATAGTTCCAATTAATAAGATTATTAGACATGCAACTAAAATTCAGAACATTGGTGCTGTATTGCCGTCAAAAGCTGCTATGATTTTAATTGCTATAGCCGTGTTCTTGACGATTGTTGCTGGCTTGATTCCTTCAGGAATGGCTGCAAAGTGCGACCCAGTAACTGCATTAAGAAGTGAATAATTCATTATGATATGGTAAAATAGATTGGGAGTATTTTTATGGATGGCTATCGTTATGAGATGAAATACATTGTAAACAAAGAAACTGCCGACTTATTAAAGAAGCAGCTTTCTTTAGTAATGCAATTGGATAAGCATTCCATCAGCAAAGAGTATTCATATGATATCCGTAGTTTGTATTTTGATGATAGAGACAGCAGTGCTTATTATGAAAAGGTTGATGGTGTAGAATTCCGTTATAAATACCGTATCAGAATTTATAACAATAGTGATGCCATCATCAAATTGGAATGCAAGCATAAAGATGCAGATATGACTTATAAGGAAGATTGCTCAATCAGCAAGAAAGTGACTAATGCGATTATTGCCGGTAAATACAATTCAATCCGTACAAAAAGACCATTCTTGTGTAAATTCCTTTTAGAAGCCAAAACGAAAAGAATTGTCCCATCGGTAATAGTCGATTACAGACGTACCGCCTTCACTTATCCGGTAAGTGAAGTCAGAATCACTTTTGATGAGAATATCAGAAGTGGTAGATATGACCACAATCTGTTTGGAGAAGTTAACACTTTACAGGCAGTTGACGGAATTGTTATGGAAGTTAAATTTAATGATTTCTTACCAGAGCATATAAATGTTATTATTAATTCAGTAGTTAAAGAAAGAGAAGCTGTCAGTAAGTTTGCATACTGTCGTAGCTTACAATAGGAGGATCTATTATGGATGTAATTAAAAAGAGTGTATTAGAGCAGTTCTCATCATCAATTTCAGTTAGTGAAATGTGTTTTTCACTTATCACTGCCTTTGTGATTGCGCTGTTTATTGTTTATGTATATAAGAAAACATTTGTTGGTGTTGTTTATAACCGTTCAATTGTTTTAACTATTGTCATGATTTCTTTGGCAACAGCAATGATTATCAGAACAATCAACTCTAACCTGTCACTTTCTTTAGGTATGGTTGGTGCACTTTCAATTGTTCGTTTCAGAACAGCAATTAAGGAGCCTGTTGATACTGTATTCCTCTTCTGGGCAATTACTGCAGGTATCATGTCAGGTGCTGGTTTATATCTGATTGCGATTATTGCATCACTTATCGTTGCATTATGCTACTATCTATCTTTCTTCATTACAACAAAAGCAAAGAGCAGATATTTATTAGTTGTTAACTACAATAAAGATGCAACTGAGCAGGTTGAAGAAATTTTAGCTTCTATCACTAAAAAGAAACTAAAGAGCAAATCTGCTGTTGGCAACAACAAAGAGCTTACATACGAAGTGTCTGATGAAAAAGAAATCATGGAAAAGATGGACGCTTTACAGGAAATCAGTGGTGTCACTGTTAACCTGGTAAGTTACAACAACGAATTTGGTATGTAATAAAAAAGGAGCATTGCTCCTTTTACTTTGTTAATAGAATTTCGTCTGATTCCAATTGGAATTCTGAGAGGCTGTTGAAGCGATTAATTAAATCTGCTTTAGTCAGTTTTTTCTTTTCTTCTCCAGATATATCCAAGATAACATTTCCATCATGCATCATGATCAGTCGGTTGCCGTAATCGATAGCATCCTGCATATTATGGGTAATCATCAATGTTGTTAAGTTGTTATCTTTAACTAGTTTATCAGTAATCTGTAGAACTTTTTTAGCTGTTATTGGATCAAGGGCAGCAGTGTGCTCATCAAGCAATAATAGTTTTGGCTTTCTTAGAGTTGCCATTAATAAAGTTAATGCCTGTCTTTGGCCACCTGACAATAATCCTACTTTAGTGGTCATTCTATCTTCAAGACCTAATTCTAATTCCTGTAATTTCTGACGATAGAACTCTCTTTGTTGATTGTTGATTCCTGAAGACAGTCCTCTTCTGTTTCCTCTACGGTCAGCTAAGGCTAAATTTTCTTCAATCCACATATCAGCGGCCGTTCCCATTAATGGATCTTGGAAGACACGTCCAATATACTTTGCACGAACGTGTTCTTTCATTTTTGTTACATCAACACCATCGATGATAATTTCCCCCTCATCAGGGAACCAGAAACCAGCGATGGCATTTAATAATGTTGATTTACCAGCTCCATTAGAACCGATAACAGTTACAAAGTCACCCTCTTTTAGATTTAACGATAAGTTTTTAAGAGGAGTTTTTTCATTAATTGTCCCTTTATTGAAAGTTTTGGAAATGTTATTAATCTTTAACATAACTACTTCCTCCCTTACGCATATTACCGATAGCCAAGAAAATCATAACGATTAAAGCTGTAAATAACTTAAGATCATTTGAATCAATTCTCAACCAGAGGATGACAATCATGGCCATGTAGTAGAGAATACCGCCAATAATAACGAAGCTCAAACGTGTATGGAAACTGCTTCCTTTTTTGAAAATTAAATTACAAAGAACTTCGCCGATAATAATTGCTGCTAATCCAATAACTACAGCACCTCTTCCCATACTGACATCAGCATAGCCCTGATATTGTGCCATTAGTCCACCAGCAAATGCGACGATACCATTTGAAAGTGATAAACCGATGACTTTCATTGTGTCAATGTTAATGCCGTTTGCTAATGACATTTCTGGGTTGTTACCAGTTGCTCTGATGGCACTTCCTTGTTCAGTTCCAAAGTACCAGTACATCATTGCAATAACGATTACAACAATTACTAATCCAATACCTATTGCTTTTGGAATGTTACGCATGCTGATGAGTAAATGGAACTGATCAGGGTTTGCGGATTGATTGGCATGCATATCCATAATATGCAGATTGACTGAATATAAGGCAAACTGAACAAGAATGCCAGAAAGAATTGAAGGTATTTTTAACTTTGTGTGAATGGGTCCTGTAACTAGCCCGGCCAACAATCCTGCACCAAATGCAGCAGCAAGAGCCAGTAATGGATGGACATTCTTTGTTATTAACATGACACAAACGGCACCGCCTGTAGCGAATGAACCATCAACTGTCATATCAGAGATTTCTAAAACTTTAAATGTAATGTAAACTCCTAACGCCATAATAC
>R21__coassemble_2114_pt1 | contig 11970 bp, 11 predicted proteins | sample R21__metabat2_high_PE_038 | metagenome-assembled genome bin R21 | reverse complement strand
GTTTTTCTTTTTTCATCAACTTTTTCTATCTGATATTCAATTATATATGAAAATATCGTAAAATCAACATCTTTTTATTATTTTTTAACTAAAATATTAAAAATCAATCCAATCAGCAACAAATGTGCTGGATAGAATAAATAGTAAAACCATTTAGTCAATTGATTTCCTTTTTCACCATTGTAGTGATATATTAACGGAATTGCCAAAATACAATGAGCTTCAGTTCTTGCTGCTGGAATTAAGTAAGGCAGAACCCATGCTAAGTCCCATCCTTTCTTCCACGCCTGAATGAAATATATTAAATATGAACAAGATAATAAAATAATAAACAAAGCTGAACATAGTTTTTCTTTATCGTCTTTGTAAAAATAACTGAACAGACAAGTTAACACTGCCATAATGCAATAATTGAAATTTAGAATTATTGTTAGTAAGCAAATCAATATGACTATAGGAAGCCATATTAATATCTGATCTTTAAATTTGTCATATACAACAATGGCTATCATTCCAAATAACAAATCAAAATAAACATTCTGGTCATCGGGATAGAACCAGTTGCCATTTAAAGCCCAGTCGTAAGCAATTTCTGAAATAATCGCAACAAATAATACTCTTAGCATATATTTTGTGCGACTCTTTGTGTGACTCATTCCTTCCGCAATCAAAAACCCGAAAATTGGGAAAGAGATTCTTGTAAAATACCAATGTCCCTCTTTCAAAAACCAGCTATTGTTAGGAATTGCCGTATTCCAGGCAGCACAGAAATGATTGACGAACATTAAAACAATCGCCAAATTCTTAATGAATGCTGCTGATAAACCGTTTTTCTTCATACGGAACCTCCAGTTTTTGATTTTATCTGATGTACTTGTTATAGGCATTTATTAAAACGTTATATGAAACAATAGGGGCTAAAGATAAAAGAATAACACTGACAATTAAATATAATTGCTCAGGCAATATTAAGTAGAATAATACCACAATCGCCATTCCTGTGCATCTGGAAATAGAAAGATAAATCTCCTTAGCAACTACTCTCTCGCTCATCTGTTCAGGATAAGTGGCGATGATATTTGCGGAGATGAAACTATATGAATTGTCATATAAAACACACGCCAAAGCATTAACGACACCATAGGCAATAGCTCCTGCCATATTATTGAAAACAACCAACAAAACAGCTGATGCTATTCTTAATACCATACCAATGCGGAAAGTGTTTTTGATTTTGTCTTTAGTTAGAAACTTTGTCAGCATTCTAAAGAAAACTATACCAATAATCGCAAAAACCATTTGTAATCGAGAATATAGTTTTCCGCTTCCTGTTGCATTATAAAGTAAAATTCCCATCAACGTTAAACCTAATGACTCACGCAAACCATAAAAGAAAACACCTTCGATATGTTTACGCCATTTATCATCGTTTAAAGACATGGCCTGGGAAATTGAACTGTTCTTTCTATCGGCTTTTTTATCAATTTTTAATGCTACAAAAATAACAGAAAGATAAGCAATTGTAATCATATAGAGGATTATTCTGTAACCATTCAGGTCACTTTTTGAAAGTTTTAAAACTTGAGTTGCGACAAATGGAGCAACTAAAGAAATGATATTTGAGCATATGCCATTTATTGAAAGGAATTGAGCTCTTGAATCAATCGAAGGCACAATCTGATTACATGTATTAGAACTATACCAGTAGAATCCCTCACCAACGCCAGTAATAGCAGCAGCAATCAAAACAAAGTTGCCATTTATTTCAAATAATTTTGTTGCGCTGATCGCATATACAAGTGAACAAGTCATCAATGCTAAACCAATGGCATATGTCGCAGCGAAAGGACGTCTCTGTGTTATTTTATTGCCCAACATAAAGAACACTGGGAACAAACCGATTCTGATTATTGTGTAAATTGACATCGTAATTAAAGAATCAGCATAGACAAAAAGATAGACAGATAAAAAGTTGCTGGCTAGATTATAGCCAAACTGAAATAGTGTATTTAATAATATCGTTCTTTTTTCTAACTTATTCATTTTCCCTCAAATTAAAGACCCACTGAGGGCCTTTGTTACTTTTAGCCAATCTTCATTAAAACGAAAGTTCTTCTGTTTATTTTTCTCCAACTGCTTTCTGCAGGATTGATTTAATCTCATTAACAGCCTGCCAACCGCCTTCCGGTAAAGCAGTGTTGTAAGAAATATTAACCTTTACTGAATCAGTAAACCAAATAGAGAAACTTGCTGTTGAGCCATCGAGAATTTCAAAATCTTCTTTTCCTAGATTAGTCCAGGAATGCATATCATATTGCTCAACAATCTTCTCAATTTCCCTATATGTTTTTTCCGTAACTCTTCTAGTCTTTTTAACCAATTTATAGTTTGCGGCTTTTTTCGTTTCTTTGGTTACTTTTCCATTGTATAGTTCAATACGATAAGAGGACCCTAAATCATCTCCTGATAAACTGTATGAAACTATACTGATGTCTGTCTGGTAATCTTTGACTGGCTGACGATAGAAACTTTTACCAATTGCTGACAAAATCATAAAACTCACTCCTATCACAATAATCAAAATGATTATATATTTTTTAGACTTTTTCATAATGTCTCACATTTTAATAAAACTCATTAAAGAATAATGGTTTATTGAATACTTCCAACGCTTCCTTACAGGAAGAAACATTGCATTTGAAATACTGATTAAACAAATCCAAATCATTTATCTTAGCAACACCATTAATTACAGTCTTGTACTTAATCTTTGGGAACGCCCTAGATAAATCTTCATATTCGGAAACATAAACCTGGATTGTTGTTTTCAATCTTAAACAATAACACAAAAGTCTTGTTAAGGCCTCGCCATTTAAATAAACAATTTCTTCAACAACAACCTTACTGTTTTCAAAGTAATAAATAACGTAGCCCTGTAGATTTCCATCTTCGCCATGGTACACAGCCAAGTTATATTTCTGATAATGAATTAACTCAATCAAGTTTTTGAAATAAGTTGTATCACGATATATATAGCCATTAAAGTTTGCCATAAAAGTATTATATAAATCGGCCAGTTGCTGATAACGATACTGTTTATCGACATTCTGGTAAGAAGCATTATCCAAATCACTTCTATTTATTGTATAAAGTCTTCTTTTATATACTGGCTCAAAGCCATACTTCTTAAAATCAGTCTCTGATTCAGTTGGAACAACAGTTATCAAAGATTTGAACTGTTGCTGATTAAATGCTTCTTCTTTTAAAGCATCTAAGTATTTTGATGATTTGTTACGATCATAAAACATCGCAAACATCATAGCAGCCGCAATTTTTCTACCATCCAACATCATTGGGCAATAATTAACCTGCATGGAAGCAGCAATGTGGCCATTAACTTCATTAACAAAAACATTCTCCGGTACATATTGCACAGCAAAATATCCATCCATGCTCTTTCCAGATGAATTGCCACGGGAGTATATGTCATAGATTGTTTTCTTATCTTCTTCTTTTCCTGCTCTAATCATTCTACTTCTTCGACTTCTTTCTCTTTATATTCTGCTTCTATTACTTCCTGTTTAGCAAAATAAGCTTTTGGATCCTTTTCAATTTCTTCTTTTGTCTTTTTTGATTGTATGGAAACTACAACAAATAAGACAACTGCTACCACTAATATAATCAGAACTAACCATTTTAAGATTGGCCACAATGCAGCCATTAAGGCAATTGCACAAAGGATGATAAACGTTTCTTTACTCATTGTTCTGTCTCTCCTTATACTTTTCTGCTAAAGCAGTAATCTTTTCAAAACGATGTCTAATTCCACTCTTTGATAAAGTGGTTTTAGATTGTATGTATAACAAATCAGATAATTCCATTAATGAAGCATCCGGATTCTCATATCTTAGCATCGCAATTTCCTGGTCTTTTTCGCTTAATTGTTTTAAAAGATCGTGTTCCAGTAAAAATGATACTGTTTCATATTGTTCATCTGCGACCGCTAAGATTTTCTTTTCATTGGCAATCTTAACATTTTCCAATCTTTGAATACTGTTGACAAAGTCTCTTTGGATTCTAATATCTTCAAATTCTAGCAAAGCATCACCAGCGCCAATAACATTTAAGAAGTCAGCAATCATTTCTGCAGATTTCAGATAAACAACATCATCGTTTCTTCTTGTTGTCATCTTCGCTTTTATATAAAACTTATCCAACAATTTGATTAAGAACTGACCATGTTCTTCGCTGTTGGCGACAATTTCCATATGATAACTTGTTGAAGTCGGTGAACTGATACTGCCTGAAGACATAAAACAACCAGCCAAATAGCTTCTGATCATCTCGTCATTATTTAAGAACATCATTCTTGGATGGTCCTGTAAACCTTTATCTGTCCACAAGTCTAAATCGAAAAGAATATCTTCAACCTTTTCACTTACTACAACTGAATAAATAGTTTTTTTATCTAAGTTAATCTGTTTCTGATATGTAATCTTGCATTTAATCTGATAAAGATAGTTCAAGTCAGTCGCAATTCTTCTGATTACCGCACCATTTGTTGTGGTAATGGTTAATTTCATGCCATCAGAAGAGATGTTTATGGACGCTAAAATCTGCAACAGTGCTGATAACTGCGCTCTTTTAGTATTATCTGACAACTCAATTCTTGACAGTTCTTCTTTTACATCACTTGTGAATGACATTAAATCACCTTCATAATAGCCTTAAAACTATCTCTTACTTTGTTAGCATCATGTCTAATTATGCCTTTATCAAATGATAATAATGGATGTGAGAATACACGATAGTTATGGTCAATCTGGGAAATGATTACTTCTTCCGAACCAGCTAAACGATATCTTTCCAAATATTCTAATGGTATCTGGTCATTATTAACAACAACAGCATCAATTACTCTTTCTGCCATATTTTTCTCAATGACCTTTATATGATCTTCAAGTGTATAGCCATCTGTTTCTCCCGGTTCAGTCATACAATTACAATAATAGATAACCTTGCCTGGGCAGTTACATAAAGCATCCCTAATATCGCTAATTATCAGGTTAGGCAAAATTGATGTATATAATGAGCCAATTCCTATAATAATGTAATCAGCATTATTAATTGCCTTTATAACATTTGGATAAGTCTGAACATAATTTTTATAGAAAACATCTTTGATGCCAATCTTTGATTCTCTGATTTGTGTTTCTCCGTCAATGATGCTTCCATCTTCCATATGGGCACTTAAAGTAACGCTTTCCGTTGTACAAGGATAAATTGTTCCTTTTACTTTTACTACTTCCGATAAACTTGTAATAGCTTGTAAGAAATTGTTACAGTCTTTTGTTAAACCCGAAATAATAATATTACCTAAATTATGACCGGCTAATTCACCATCACTTTCGCCGAAACGATATGTCATGATTTTGGTCATTAAATCTTCTCTTTCAGCTAAAGAAACCATGACGTTTCTAACGTCACCCATTGCTGGCATATTAAAATCTTCTCTAAGTCTACCCGTAGAGCCACCATCATCAGCCACAGCAACAATTGTTGATAACTCAATATCATCAATCTGCTTAAGACCTCTTAATAATGCGGACTGTCCTGTTCCGCCTCCAATACAGACAACTTTTTTCATTGTGCCATCTCCAGAACCATTATAGCATACTATTTAAACACAAATGAAAAGACGGATTAACCGTCTTTACTTATTTAAGTTTTTGATGTATTTAATTGCCCCATCAGCAGCAATTGCACCATCTGAAGTTGCTGTTACAACCTGTCTTAACTGCTTGTCGATGACATCTCCAGCAGCAAAGATACCAGGGATCGCTGTTGACATATCTCTGTCAGCAACAATATATCCTCTTTCATTCAAAATTGAAGAATCAACGAAATCCGTTGATGGATCAGCACCGATATAAGGGAAGATTCCACTACATGGTAATGGTGTGATTTCTCCAGTTTCCACATTACGGATATTCAAACCGGCAATCTTATTGTTTTCAATAATTAAGCTGTCAGGAACATGCTTAACAATAACATTGATTTTTTCATTTTCTGTTACCTGTTTTTGAATAGCGGCTTCTGCTCTGAAAACATCTCTACGGATGACAATGTTAACCTTCTTTACTAAACCAGTTAAATAAATAGATTCTTCAAGTGCTGAGTTACCACCACCGATGACAGTAACTTCCTTATCTCTATAGAAAGCACCATCACATACTGCACAATAAGAGATTCCTCTACCTGTAAATTCTTTAGCTCTAGGTACGTCTAATTCTCTTTCTTTTGTACCAGTAGCAATAATGACAGTCTTACCGATAAACTTTCTGCCATCACTCATTTCAACAACTCTGTCATCACCATCGCAATATACTTTGCTGACTTTACCAGTCTGCATTTCTGCACCAAAGCTCATGCCATGCTCCATAAGACTGATTGCTAAATCTACACCAGCCATTTTCTTAATGCCTGGATAGTTTTCAATCTGATAAGTCTTAACTAACTTTCCACCAGGTGCTTCAGCTTCAATGATACAAGTTTTTAAGTTTGCTCTAGAAGCATATATTGCAGCCGTTAAACCAGCTGGGCCTGCACCAATGATAATTACTTCATATTGTAAGTCCACTGATGATCCTCCTTCAAAACGTCAATTAACTGAGCCATATCTTCAATCAGAACGTTTGGCTTTGCATCTAATAATTCCTGTTTCTTTAATGGCATTGAACAGTAGGCAACAGAATATACACCAGCATTTTGGGCAGCTAAAATATCGCCTTCAGCATCGCCAACATAAACTGCGTTAACAAACTTTCCACCAGCCTGGTTGATAGCTTTCCAAATAGATTCTTTATCAGGTTTAGTCTTTTCAGCATCTTCTAAACCAACAATTATGTCAAAGTAATCTCTTAAACCTGTTACTGTTAATCCTTTTTCAACTGTTGCTCTTAACTTGCTTGAAGCAATCGCAACTTTATAGCCATTTTCTTTTAAGTAATCTAAAGTTTCTTTTACATTAGGGAATGTCTGCAATCCTTCATGAAGTTTGTCGTTAATTTCTCTATATCTCGCGATTAACTCATCAGCATCTAAATCAGGTGTATATCTGTTGAATGTTTCTTTTAAAGTTGGTCCCATGAAGCCTGCTTTGTCTTCTTCAGTTAATTCTAATTCAGGATCAACCTCACTGAATACCTGTTCAAATGTCTTACTGATGATTGGATATGTGTCAACTAATGTACCATCTAAATCGAAAACGATAACTGGTTTTTCTTTGTTGATAAGTTTTCTGAATGCTCCAAGTAAACCTGGAATACCAATTGCTAAGAAGATGATAGAAATAATTTGGGCTGTGCGGAAATTGCCAATCATTAATGAGTCAGTTCTCTGTGATTCAATCCAGAAACGGATTGCGCCATACCAGGCTATATAACAGAAAACACCATCACCTCTATAAGTCTTTGAATATTTTCTATAAAGTTTAATTAAAACAAAACCTAATAAACATAATAAACTCTCATACAAGAACATTGGCTGACGGTATGCACGGTTAATATACATTCCCTTTTTAATGAAAGAAAGAATGCCATTAAAATATTCTTCATCAACAATATTGCCATAAGCTTCCTGGTTAAAATAGTTTCCCCATCTGCCACATGCCTGGGCAATTAAAACGTTCGGCATTGTTAAATCAGCAATATGCCAGAATGAATAATGGTGTTTCTTGCTATAGAAATAGACAAATAAAGCTCCAGCAATTAAACCACCCTGAATTGCCAGACCTCCATCCCAAATCTGAATGATAGAAATAGGATTAGAGAAATAACCCTTAAAATCAAAGAATAAGCAATACCATATTCTTGCGCCAACAACACCGCAAAGCATACAGCCAATAAAAATATCATCGAAGAAATCTTTATCATAGCCATCCTTAACGGCCTCACGATTTGAAAGATAATAAGCTATCAATGCACCAATAACAATGCATATAGCATACCATCTGATTGTAATGTTTCCTATTTGTAAGAAAATAGCTCTACTAGGAAAGAATTGCATTATTGTTCCTCCTTCTGTGAGTTAATAAAATCAATAACTCTTTTTTCGAATAATTCGGTTGAATTTAGACCTTTATCTCTCAGAACGAAGTTAATAACAGCAGCTTCAATTACTGTCGCAATTGATCGTCCCTCAGACACCGGGATAGTCAGCTTTGGAATGGAAATTCCAAAATACTCAACACTATCAGAATTATCATCACCCAAACGGTTATACTCATTTTGTGAGTTCCATTTTTCCAAATAGATGACGTAATTAATCGGGCTTTTATCTACAACTGATGCTGCACCAAACATACTTGGTACATCAATAACACCGACACCTCTTATTTCCAACATACCTTTTAACACTGTTGGAGCTTCACCAGATAGGTGGTTGTGAATTCTGTAAACATCAACTCTATCATCAGCAACTAATAGATGCCCTTTTTTGATTAACTCAAGGGCGATTTCACTTTTACCGACACCAGATTCACCAGTAATTAGAACACCTCTGCCATATAACTGTAGTAAGACACCATGTACTGATTCAACTGGAGCAAAGAATTCTTCCAGATATGAAACAATTTCAACAACTAACGAGTTAGTTGGTGCGTATGATGAGAAAACAGGGAAATTCTTTCTTTGTGCAATTTCCATCAGGATTTCTGGACATGGCAAGTCACGGGAAATCAAAATCATTGGAACCTCATCATCAGTAAGATATTCAAATGCTTCTCTTTGTCTTTCATCAGACATTGTCTTGATGTAGTTGTGTTCCTTTTCACCAATAATGACAATACGTCTGTATGCTTTAGACTCTAAATAACCTGATAATTCCAATCCTGGACGGTTAGTGTTAACGTCACGGATTATTCTATTTAAAGATTCATCATTTCCACAAATCTGTCTGTAGCCAAAATATGACCACAAGTCTCTTACGGTTACAACTTTGTTCATTGTTCATCCTCCAAAATTCTAGCCAGGTATTGACCAGTATAACTGCTCTTTACCTTTGCGACCTGTTTGACTGTTCCGCTGGCGACAACTGTTCCACCACCATCGCCACCTTCAGGTCCTAAGTCAATTATGTAATCAGCATTCTTGATAACATCCAGGTTATGTTCAATAACGATTACTGTATCGCCATGTTCAACCAGTCTCTGTAATACATTCAGAAGTTTTTCAACATCATAACTATGTAAGCCAGTTGTTGGTTCATCAAGAATGAAAACAGTTTTGCCAGTAGCTTTACGCTGTAATTCACTGGCTAACTTAATACGTTGTGCTTCACCACCAGATATAGTTGTAGCTGACTGGCCAACCTTCATATAGCCAAGGCCGACATCCATTAGTGTCTGAAGCTTTGTTTTTATTCTAGGAACGTTAATGAAGAATTCATAAGCTTCTTCAATTGTCATTTCCAAAACATCGTAAATATTCTTTCCTTTATAATGAACAGCCAATGTCTCCTCATTATATCTAGTACCATGACAAACATCACAAGGTACATATACATCTGGTAAGAAGTTCATGGAAATCTTCTTAACACCATCACCCCAACATGCTTCACATCTACCACCGGCAACATTGAAAGAGAATCTTGATTTACTGAAGCCTCTTAATTTTGCCTCTGGAGTTGATGCGAATAAGTCTCTAATATCATCAAAGACACCAGTATAAGTAGCTGGGTTACTACGAGGAGTTCTTCCAATAGGATCCTGGTCAATAATGATGACCTTATCAATATTTTCCAAACCTTCAATGGCTTTCGCTTTGCCTGGTTTAATCTTTAAATGACCTAATGATTTTAATAGTGATTTACCAATTATCTCATTTACTAAAGTGCTCTTTCCTGAACCTGAAACACCTGTTACAAGTGTTAGTGTTCCTAAAGGAATGCTGACATCAATATTCTTAAGGTTATTTTCACAAGCGCCAATTACTTTCAAGTAATTTCCATTACCTTTACGTGCTTTAGCAGGCATTGATATTTTTCTTTGGCCTGATAAGTATTGACCAGTTATACTTTCCGCACAGTTAACAATATCCTTACTATCACCATTATAAACAATCTGTCCACCATGAACACCTGCTAATGGGCCACAGTCAACAATCCAATCTGATTCTCTCATTGTTTCTTCATCATGTTCTACAACAATCAGAGTATTTCCCAAATCACGCATGTTTTTTAAAGTCTGGATTAACTTAGCGTTATCTCTTTGATGTAAACCAATGCTTGGTTCGTCCAATACGTATAGAACACCTGTTAACTTGGAACCGATTTGTGTTGCCAATCTAATTCTTTGAGCTTCACCACCAGAAAGTGTGCCAGCCATTCTGTCCAAAGTTAAATATTCTAGGCCGACATCCTGTAAGAATCTTAATCTGTTAGTGACTTCCTTTAGTGCCAAATCACCAATCTTCTTCTGTGTATCTGTCAGTTGTAAATCCTGTAAGAAAATCAAAGCGTCTTTAATAGACATTTCTGTCCATTCAATAATATTCTTGCCACCGATTCTAACAGAACGGGCAACTTCATTTAAACGTTTACCATGACAAGTTGGGCATTCCAAATCACGCATATAAGATGCATACCATTCTCTGCTCATGGCTGAGTTTGTTTCCATATATCTTCTTTCAATCAAAGATACAACACCTTCGATGAAATCAGTTGTTTGTTTTGTTATGCCACTTTTAGAAGTTAGCTTATACGAAATAGGTTCATCAGATCCATAAAGGATGACATCCATTTCTTTTTCCGTGAAATCCTTTATTGGCTTGTTGATGTCAATGTTGTAATGATCAAGCAATATCTTGAAAATCTTCCATTCAAGGTTTTCAGTATTGACGATGTTCTTATAGTATTTGATACCACCTTGAGCAATACTTAAGTTATCGTCAGGAATCAAAATATCAATATCAACTTTTTGTTTAAATCCAAGTCCATTGCAATCAGGACAAGCACCTAATGGTGAGTTGAATGAGAATAAACGCGGTTCAAGTTTTGGAACAGAGAAACCACAATATTTACAAGCATAATGATTAGAGAACAGATATTCTTCTGACCCTGATTTAACCAATACCAAACCATCAGCAAGTGCTAAAGCTGTTTCGATGGAATCATGAATACGGCTTCTGTTCTCTGGCTTTTTAACCATTCTGTCAACAACAACATTGATGTCATGTTTGTTGTTTTTGGCTAGATTTATTTCTTCTTCCAAAAGCTTTATTTCACCATCTACTTCAACACGGATAAAACCATCTTTGACTAGTTTTGTTAATAGGTCTTTATGTGTTCCTTTTTGTTGGTGAACAACTGGTGCCATGATCATAATACGGCTATCATCAGGCAGTCTCATAACATTGTCCAACATCTCACCTACTGTTTGTGAAGTGATAGGCTCATTGTGAGTAGGACAATAAGGAACACCAATTCTAGCAAACAACAATCTTAAATAATCGTAAATTTCAGTAATGGTTCCTACTGTACTTCTAGGGTTATTATTAGTACTCTTCTGATCTATAGCAATTGATGGAGAAAGTCCTTCAATATAATCAACATCAGGTTTATTTACGCCACCTAAAAACTGTCTTGCATAAGCAGACAGGGATTCAACATATCTTCTCTGACCTTCAGCATAAATTGTGTCAAATGCTAATGAAGTCTTTCCTGAACCAGACAATCCAGTCATGACAATCAACTTATTTCTTGGTATTTCCAGAGATACATTTTTTAGGTTGTTTTCTCTTGCACCTTTAATAACTATCTTATCTTTCATAGTATTTTTATTTTATCATACTAATGCTGAAATAATGCATAAAACGACCACTTAAAATTACCAATATTTTATAATTTAAAATCGTCCATAATATGATATATATAATTGATATAAAAAAATGGTATAATAAACAAGATAGGAGG
>R21__coassemble_2044_pt1 | contig 12328 bp, 8 predicted proteins | sample R21__metabat2_high_PE_038 | metagenome-assembled genome bin R21 | reverse complement strand
GTAAACAAAAATTCTTTTTTAGTAAAGGATGACTGTTTAATGTTCGGATATGTTAAAACGGTCATATGGAACTTTCTCTGTATATTTATCTATATATAATAGTAACCGGTTTGATAATGGGCAGTTTTTTGTGCTGCTGGGCGTATAGAGTCTGCCATAATGATTCAATTCTAAAAGGGCACAGTAAGTGTGATAATTGTGGCCGTATTCTTAAAACTGTTGATTTAATACCTGTGGTAAGTTACCTGTTGAGCAAAGGAAGATGCAGATATTGTAACAGCAGAATTAATGTCTGTTATCCACTAGGCGAAATTGTGTGTGCAGTAGCGTATTTTCTGATCGTAAATACGTTCGGTTTAACAGTTGAAACTTTACAGTATGTCATCCTTTTCAGCATCTGTCTGGCAATATCCTTTTCGGATATTGAAAGCTACTATGTTCCACCGGTTTTCATCATTATAGGCTTGCTGAACAGAGCGGTATTTATCCTTATATATAATATAGGCGTTTTAAATATGTCTGGCTGTCTTGTTTCTATCGGGGTATTTATGGTATCTGTAATCATGAAAAAAATAACAGGAAAGGACGTAATAGGTGACGGGGATATCAAACTGTTATTTATGCTTGGAATGTATAGTGCCTGGTATGATAGTGTACTTGCTTTATTTGTTTCCAGTTTATTGGGACTTATGTTTATCCTGACAGATATGAAAAAATATAAAAACAGAATGTTCCCTTTTGCTCCATGTATCTGTTTAGGACATCTGATTATACTGCTTATCAATAATATATAAGGATAATAATAAAGGGCTTTGGTAAGCCCTTTTCTTTTGAAAATGGCGAAGGATATGAGATTCGAACTCATGCACCCCTTAAGGCCTAACGGTTTTCGAAACCGTCCTCTTCAACCACTTGAGTAATCCTCCAGCACCTAATCATTATATTATATACAGGCAAAAAAGAGCAAAATGAAAGCGTTGATATGAAAAATGAAAATATTTTCATTGAAAATGAGAAAAAATATTCAAAAAATAGAAAAAGTAAGCATTTACCTATATGAAAATTGTTGACATTGTGAAATATATGTGTAAAATAAAATGTATACGAGTGTATAAAACGCTCAGTGAAGGGAGAAAATTATGAAAAAATTCTTACTTATCATGCTCAGCTTAGCTATGATGTTCTCTTTCACTGCTTGTAAGAAAGAGGAGGTTGAACCAGACGATTCTCCTTTAGCTTATACTCAGGAAGTAGATTTATCAAACTATGATGCTGAATCAGATGCACTTTATCAGAGTGTATACGGCGAATACTATGAGTATTATGCAAATGCAAAGAAAGCTAATAGTATTTCAGAAAGATTCACTTTAATGGCAATCGCTGAAGCAAAATTACTTGAAACAGCTACATTATTACCATTAACTTCAAATGGTGGTAACTATGCTATCGGTAGAGTTGTTCCTTATACAGCTACTCCATGTCTTTGGGGTAATGACTCTTACAGATACTACAGAATCCTTTCTGTAGAAGAGTGGATGACAAACGCTGATAGAAATGAATTAAAGGCTTTATACAAAGAGTTAAAGGGCACTGGCACTTACTATGCAAAAGCTCAGGAATTCTTAGCTGGAAAAGGCTATCATCTGAAAGACACTTATACAATTGGTTATTCTTCAGATCCTCAGACTTGGGACGTATTAGCAACTTCAAGATCAGCTGACTCAGAAGCTATCATCAATACTTATGATGGATTATATGAGTACAATATTGAAAACGAATTACAGCCTGCATTAGCAACTGGTTTCGAAATTTCAGCTGACGGCTTAAAGTACACTTTCAAGATCAGAGAAGGCGTTAAATGGGTTGACAGCCAGGGTCGTGAAATCGCTGAAGTTACAGCTGACGACTGGGTAGCTGCTATGCAGCACTGCTGTGATGCACAGGAAGGTCTTGAGGGCTTATTCGGTGAATCAGGCGCTCATATCGTAAACGCTGATGAATATGTATATGGCGAAGTTACAGATTTCGAACAGGTTGGTGTTAAGGCACTTGACAAGTACACTCTTGAATATACTTTAACTGAACCTACTTCTTACTTCCCAACAATGTTAGGTTACGGCGTATTCGCACCAATGAACAGACAGTACTTCTTATCACAGGGTGGTCAGTTCGGTGTTGATAACTGGGACCCAACAGCTGCTAAATATGGTACAGACCCAGAACATATCGCTTACTGTGGTGCTTACTTAGTAACAGCAACTCCAGAAAACTCAATCGTATTCTCATTAAACGACAGCTACTGGAATAAAGAAAACGTACACAACAAGACTATCACTTGGTTATACAATGATGGTTCAGATGTATTAAAATCATACAAAGATGCTAACGCTGGTATCTTAACTTCATGTGGATTAAATGCTTCTGCATTAGTACAGGCTGAAGCTGACGGATTCAGAGAGAAAGACATGATCTATATCTCTGGTACAGATGCTACTTCATTCTGCGCATTCTTCAACTTCAACAGAAAGCAGTTCGCTAACGTTAACGATTCATCATTAGTACAGTCAGAATTAACAGTTAATAAGGCTGCTAAGGCTGATGCTGCTATGAAGAACATCCACTTCAGAAGAGCATTAATGTTCGCATTAGACAGAGCTTCATACAACGCTCAGACAACTGGCGACGATCTGAAGTATGCTTCAATGATCAACTCATTCACACCTGGTACATTCGTTCAGTTAGACGAAGAAGTAACAGTTAAGATTAATGGCAAGGACAAGACTTATCCTTCAGGCACATTCTTCGGTCAGATCGTTCAGGATCAGATTGATGCTGATGGTGTTAAGATTAAGGCTTGGGATGCTTCAGCTGATTCAGGAATCGGTTCATCAACTCAGTATGATGGCTGGTACAACCTTGACAATGCTAAGGCAGAAATGAAAGAAGCTATTAAGGAATTAAAGAAACAGGGTGTTAACGTTTCAGCTACTAACCCAGTATACATTGACTTCCCAGCATACGTTGGAAGTGAAGTATACCTCAACAGAGCAAATGCATTCAAACAGTCAATTGAAAATGCATTCGAAGGTGCAGTAATTGTTAACATTACACAGTGTGAAAAGGCAGCTCAGTGGTATTGGGCAGGCTATTACACTAACGCTGGTTACGAAGCTAACTACCATATGTACGACGTAAGTGGTTGGGGTCCTGACTATGGTGATCCTTCTACATACCTCGAGAACTTCGTTCCTGGTGGATATATGATCAAGTGCGTTGGTATTTACTAATCGCATAAATTAGAATTTAAGTTTTAAGAAATCAGATGTACAAGGTGCGATTTCTCGCACCTTGTATATTCTTGTGTAAAGGGGTGATACTATGCTTAAGTACTTATTAAACAGACTATTACGTGGCCTAGTATCTGTTATTATAGTTGTCGCTATCGTTATGATATTAGTTTATTCATTAATGGATAGAACATTGATTTTCTCTAGTGACCCGCTATATTCAAAACAGATGAATAACGCGAAAATTACTTATCAGTATAGCCGTTGGGAACAGTATGGATATGTTGACTATGTTACATATGCTGACTATCTGAATATGTTGGTTAATAATGGTGAGATTACTGAAGACATTAAGGCCAATGCCATTTCAATTGGCAGAACTGCTGACAAAGATTCAAAAGAAGTTTCAAAATATGTAGACAAGTTCTACGAATATTATCAGTCGCAAGGTTATGAGGTAACCAGACTGGATGTTGTTACGTTAAATAAAAAGGTTGCTACCGGTGGACAGCAACAGCTTTTTGCGTACAGAGATCATCCAGTTTTCAAGAGATTGGGTAAATTCCTCGCTGGAATCTTTACGATTGACAACATTCATAAAGCAGAAAGTGTAGATGGAGAACGAGGTTTGACCTTCACGTTACATGACCCTCTTTACAAGGGTAAATTTGCTCCAGCTATCATTGGCAATGGAACAATTAACCGTTATTTATTATATTTTGATGATCAGTTCCCTTATTTACATCAGAATTTTATTAAGGTTTCTTTAGGTACTTCTTATACAGTTAACAAAGGTGTTGACGTTATTGAAACAATGTCAAAGACTCAGGGCGGATATTCTAACCGTATGGTTACTTATCCTACAGGATTAGTTGAATTATCAGCTGATGATTTACATACAGCTAGATATTCATATGGTTCAAGAACTGCTACTGTTGTAAATGAAGCTAGATATATTGATGATTATACAAATGTAAACTTATACAAACAGAATAAGTCAAAGGTTGGCTTCTCATTTGTTATTGGTATCATTTCTACAATCATTTCATATGTTTTAGGTTTACCACTGGGTGTTATCTGTGCTAAGAATAAGGACAAATTAATTGACCAGTTAGGTACAATCTATGTCGTATTCATTATTGCCGTACCATCATTGGCATATATCTTTATGTTCAAAGGTATTGGTGGATTATTGAATTTACCAACAACATTCATCATGAGTACGGAAAACTGGAAGATGTATATCCTTCCTATCACTTCACTTGCATTGCCATCAGTTGCTGGCTTAATGAAGTGGATGAGAAGATATATGATCGACCAGATGAACTCAGATTATGTTAAGTTCGCAAGAAGCGGCGGTTTAACTGACAGTGAAATCTTCAGTAAGCATATTTCAAAGAATGCCCTGATCCCAATTGCTCATGGTATTCCTGGAAGTATCTTAGGATCTATCACTGGTGCCTTAATTACTGAACGTGTTTACGCAGTACCAGGTGCTGGTGGATTATTCACTAACGCAATCAACAAATATGATAATGGTGTTATCATCGGTTTAACAATGTTCTTTACATTATTATCAGTCGTTTCAATTGTTTTAGGAGATATCGTTATGGCCTTAGTTGACCCTCGTATCTCATTCGAAGATAAGGCAAGGTAATTAGTATGAGCGAAATGGAAAAAAAGTATAATTTATCCGAAAAAGAATTGTTCTCTCATATTGATAACAATTCCCTGGAATCTGAAGTAATTACGGCTCCACGTTATTCATACTGGCAGTCAGTTTTCAGAGTTTTCTTCAAGAAGAAGATTAATATCGTCATCTTATCTTTATTAGCAATAATTATCATATTCTCATATATTTATCCTGCATTAACAACTTATGATGCTCAGGCTTATGTACTTTATGCAGATTTAAAACACCTTACTCCAGCAAAGGCAATCGCTAAACATGGCTTCAGCTTACATTGGATTTTAGGTAGTGGTGCTGCCGGACAGTCTACATTTGACCAGATGTGGTTCGGTGCCCGTATCTCTATTTCCCTTGCATTTGTTTGTGCAGCTATCAATATGACAATTGGTATTATCCTAGGCGCTATTTGGGGCTTCTCAAAGAAGGTTGACCTTGTCATGACAGAAATTTACAACATCATTGGTAACATTCCATATACATTATTGATTTCTGTATTGGTTATGTTATTCACAGCAAGTTTCTGGACAATGGTATTCGCTTTGACAGTCACTGGTTGGATTGGTATTGCTTACTTCATCAGAACACAGGTTGTTATCATCCGTGATAGAGAATACAACTTAGCAAGCAGATGTTTAGGCACATCAATCTTCACTATCGCTATGAAGAATATTCTTCCATTTATGACATCAGTAATCGTTACATTACTGGCATCAGAAATCCCATCATACATTTCATACGAAGTATTCTTATCATACATTGGTATGGGTATGAAGGATATGTCATTAGGTAGAATCATTTATACATCAGAGTCAGCCATGGTTACTCCAGGATGGCAGATTGAATTCTGGGCACCAGTTATCATGACTTCAATTATCACAGTTGTATTATATGTTGTAGGTCAGAACTTAGGTGACGCATCTGACCCTAGAACACATATGTAAAGGAGGATAGTAAAATGAGCGAAAAGAAAGTTTTATTATCCATCAAAGATTTGGATGTTAAGTTCCATGTACGTGGCCGTGTCTTAACTGCCATCCGTGGAATCTCACTAGATATTTACGAAGAAGAATCAATCGCTATCGTTGGTGAATCAGGATCTGGTAAATCTGTATTTACTAAGACATTCGCCGGTATGCTTGATTCAAATGGTTTCATCAGCAGAGGCAAGATCATGTTTAATGATGAGGCATTGTCTTATACTGAAGCACCAAAAGACGCTAAATCAGAAAAACTCATTGAAGAATTAAAACAGAAGATTGATGTTTTCACTAGAGCAACTAGTGGAAGTGATATCTACAATCAGATGTTAGCTCTTAAAGCTGAAAAAGAAGCACGCCGTTATTTGACTGAAGAAGAAGAGGATGCTAACAATAAGCAGTTGGCAATGCTCAACTATGAAATGGTTCAGTTACAGAATGACAGAGCTACTTTAAGCAAGAAAGCTGACAAAGAACAATTCAACGAAATGGGCAAACAGATCAAAGAATACGAAAAGAAGATTGAACTGTTTGAAAAAGAAGTTGCTAAGCAGAAGAAAGACTGCAAAAATGCAGCAGATCATGATAATGCTTATAATGCAGAATTCCAGAAGAAGATTGCAGAATTAGAAAAGCGTTACAACGAAGTAATCCATTCAGCAGAAGCTGATTACGATGATGAAGTTGATTTACAGTTGGCTAGAGATATCTACTTATCAACAGCAAGATTCAATGCTGTTAAAGCTAGCAGATCAAGAAAGAAATTATTAAAGCTCATCGAAGAAGCTGCTAAGAAGGGTGTAGACTTCCATGATGAAGAAGCTGTAAACGATATTTTCCAGGCTGTTTCATTACGTGTTAAATATGTCAGCGAAGAAGAAACTAAGTATATTGGTGACGCTATCCTTGACTTAGCACACATGGAACACGAAAACGACTGGTGTCAGGTAAGAGGAAAGAGAATTGCTACAGTCTTCCAGGACCCTATGACATCTTTAAACCCAGTATTGACTATTGGTCAGCAGATCAGCTCAGTTATCATGAAACACCAGGGTGTCAGTGAAATTGAAGCTAGAAATAAAGCATTAGAGTTAATGGATAAGGTTGGTATTCCTGATCCAATCAACAGATATGATGATTATCCTTATCAGTATTCTGGTGGTATGAGACAGAGAATCGTTATCGCTATTGCTTTAAGCTGTCAGCCTAAGATCTTAATTTGTGATGAGCCTACAACAGCTCTTGACGTTACTATCCAGGCACAGATTCTTAAACTTATCAAAGACTTACAGAAAGAATTCAAATATACTATCGTCTTCATTACTCACGACTTAGGTGTTGTTGCTAACGTTGCTGATAGAGTTGCTGTTCTGTATGCAGGTCAGATTGTTGAGTTAGGTACTTGTGAAGAAGTATTCTACAATCCTCAGCATCCATATACATGGGCACTGCTTTCTTCATTACCTCAGCTTGCTGAACGTAATACAAAGCTGTTCTCAATTCTTGGTACTCCACCATCACTGTATAACAAGATTGTCGGTGATGCATTCGCACCTAGAAACCAGTATTGCTTAAAGATTGATACACTTGAAGAACCTCCAATGTTCCAGGTAAGTGATACACACTTCGCAAAGACATGGTTATTAGACCCTCGTTGTCAGAAGGTTGAAAAACCAGTAATCATTAATGATATCCATTCTAAGTTAATTAAGGCATTCAATATTCAGGAGGTAGAGTAGCATGAAGAAAAAAGAAAAATTTGCTGAAACTGCTAAGTCATTCCCTGAACATGGTCCTATTGCTGAAAATGGCAAGGAAGTATTACTTTCATTAAAGAATGTTGATATTACATTCGGTGATGGCGAAACAGCTGTACATGCTGTTACAGATGCTTCATTTGATATTTATAAAGGTGAAACATTCTCACTAGTTGGTGAGTCTGGTTCAGGTAAGACAACTATTGGCCGTGCTGTTATCCGTGTTAACCCATTAGCAGCAGGTGAAATTGATTATAAGGGTGTCAGAATTTCTGGAAAGATTCCTGCTTCATTAGACAGAGAAGTAATCAGAAACATCCAGATGATTTTCCAGGACCCAGCCGCTTCATTAAATGAAAGAGCTACAGTAGACTATATCATTTCTGAAGGTTTATATAACTTCAAGTTATTCGAAAACGAAGCTGACAGAGTTAAGAAAGTTGAAGAAATGATTAAGGCTGTAGGCTTATTACCAGAGCATCTGACAAGATATCCACATGAGTTCTCAGGTGGTCAGCGTCAGAGAGTTGGTGTAGCAAGAGCTATGATTATGCACCCAGAACTGGTTGTTGCGGATGAGCCTATCAGTGCCCTTGACGTATCAATCCGTGCTCAGATTCTTAACTTATTAAAGAAATTCCAGCAGGAAATGGGTACTACTTACCTGTTTATCGCTCATGACCTTTCTATCGTAAGATTCATTTCTGATAGAATTGGTGTTATTTACAAAGGAAGAATTGTTGAAATTGCTGATGCAGAAGAATTATTCGATTTCCCTCTGCACCCATACACACATTCATTAATTTCTGCAATTCCTATTCCTGATCCTCAGCTTGAAAAACATAAGATCCTATTCACATATGATCCATCAGTTCATGACTACAGTGAAGACAAGCCAGAGCTGGTTGACATTGGTCATAACCACTTTGTCTATGGTAATAAAGCTGAAATTGAAAAGTACAAAGCTGAAAGAGAAGCAGGCGTTCCAATCAAGAGCGTTACTATCGCTAAGGATTTGGATGCTTATGAAAGAGAAAATAAAGTCGGTGGTGCATTCAAGCCTACTGCACAGGAAATCCTTGACAGACCTTTACATGATACAGGCAGCGTTTGGTATATAGTATTAGGTATATTCCTGTTCCCAATTGCCTTCATCTTAGGTTGCATCTTCAGGAAGCGTAATTACATCCGTAACTACAAAACTTGTATGAAGGGCGTTAAGGTTGCCTTGATTATCCTGGCAGTCATTCTTGTTCTATTCGGTATTACAATCGGATTGGCATTAATTTAGTGGTATATTAAATGAAATCTAGCAGAAGAGACAGTCGTAATAGTTATAACCGTAAGGAAAAGATTTATCTTTCTAGTGAAAACATCAGAAAGAGAATATGGATTTTCCTATTAGTATTGACAATTGCGATTGTCTCTTTTGGTTATGCGATTAAGTCAGTTGTTAACTTTGATCCTGGTTGGACACAAATTGAAGTATCAGCAATGGGCCTGAGTGTTTACGATGATTTTTATCTTTTGTATAACTTAGGACAAAATGGTGGCAGTGCTTCTGCTGAAAGAAAAGCCGTAGCAACTCTTTATAAACAGTTAGTTGTTGATGGCTATTACCTCTTTGATAAAAATGGCGAAAGCGACCAGTATGTCAATGTTGCCTATATCAACAAACATCCAAATGAAAAGATAAGTGTTGATGATGGATTATACAATGCTTTTAAACAGATTGTTGATGCCGACAGCAATTATTTATTCATGGGACCTGTTTATGAGGTTTACCAGGGTGTTTTACAATGTGACCAGGATTATCAGACTGATGATTATAACCCGCTTAAAAACGAAGAAATTGCCCAATACTTCCAGCAGATTATCTCATTTATCAATAATGGTGATATCAGTATTGAATTACTAGCTGATAATAACATCATTCTTCATGTAAGTGACCAATACTTACAATTTGGCAAAGAGAACGGAATTGAAGCCTACATTGATTTTGGATGGTTACGTAATAGTTTTGTTGCTGATTATATGGCAAAAAGACTTGAAGATAATGGTTATGGTGACTTCATTTTAGTGAGCAGTGATGGTTATCTGGTTGCCCGTAATTATTCAAATATCCAATATGCTGTAGGCTTATATGATTATAATGGCAAGGCGAATGATGTTATTGGTAACTATGGTTATGATGGAAAATGCTGTCTTGTTCAGTTTAAACAATATCCTGTAACGAACCAGGAATATAACAACTATTACCTCTTTGAAGATGGTTCAGTTCTTTCTCCATATTGTTCACTGATTGATGGGAAAAACTATAATGGTTGTGAATATCTGATTGCTTCTTCAGATAATTACAGTTGCAGTCAGATTGCTTTAAAGATGGCAGATTATTATATTTGTCAGCAGATAGATGTTGAGTCATTAAAGGCTGAAAGTAACTTAAAGTTTATTTGTCTGATTGATAAAACGATTTACACCAGCAACAATGTCACGATCGAAAACGTTGCTGATGGATATACAGTGGTTAAGTAATGAAAACATTCCTTGGAATGTTTTCCTCTTTTTTGGTTGAATTGTATAAAAAGATAAAGAATTGTATAATATTAACGGGTGAAGAAATATGAACTTTGATGAAATTAAAGAAAAATTGGTTGAAATAAAAGACCGCGTTGTTGAATTCTTTCAGGGAATTAAACTTCCTGATTTAAGTTTTTCCGCAAATAGTGATGGAAGAAAGGTCAAGTATCGTGTTAAATGGGGTGTTGCCATTCCATTGTTTATTTGTGTTGTTCTTATCCTGTATCTTTTGATTTCTTTAATTGTAGGTTTAGCTCATCCTAAACAGCCGGCTGAAATGAATATCTATAGTATCGGTGATTTGACTGGCAGACAGACATATGAAATCATCATGGCTGAAGACAGAACTGAAGGTATTGAAGTCAAAGATTATAACTTCTATGGTGAATCATTAAATATGTACTTCAGTAAGTACACTGTTGATATTTCTAATGCCAACACCCTAAAGGGCAAGAAGGTTGTCTTCAAAAACTTATTAGCTGATGAATCAATTGAATTTGATTGTTCAGATAAAGTAGATGACCAGATTATTCTTTCAAAGTTAAAACCTGGTTTCTACAGTGTTTATATTCCAAGTGGTGAAGTTAATAAGAGAGTTTATATGACTGCGCAATTAACAACCAACAACATCTTCCGTACAGTTACCCGTAATGGCCATTATCTAGAAATCGAATTAATTGCCAATAGTAAATTGTTCGATGAAGAAGGCCAGGAAGTAAGTACATTAGATAAGAACTATTTATATGTAAAAGTAACTGATCATGAGGCTGCTATTGTGCCAAAAGCAGAGTACGATGTTGTTATCTCCACTTCACCAGCTTTAACAGTTACTGGTGTTTCGCTTGTCGGCTTAGAGGACAATGGTGTTGTTCAGGCTGAGGAAATGTATCAGGTTGCTGAAAAGGTTGCTGAAAAGTTAACTGCTGCTGGTTTAAAGGTTAAGATTTTGAAATCAACATATGATGAGAATATCTTATTCTATGGCCCTAATGGAACACTTAACCAGGCTTATAATGCTAAAGCTAAATACATGATTCATCTGGATATGTCAGATGAAGATGATTACTATACAATTTATTCATGCCATACAAAAGGTAGTTTTGCTAAATCTGTATTCAGCAAGATCAGAAGTGATGCGGATATCTATGGCAGTGATGAATACTTAATTGAATCTCCTACATGGGAGGATGGCGTATCTGATTATGTATATCCAATCAGAGAAGCTGGTGGCGTTGTACTAAATGCCGGTAAGATCTTACAGGCTGCTTCAGACAACGTAACATTTGCCGCAAAGAATATCTTCGGTATCAATACTATTTATATTGAAACTGCTAATATTCATAATGCTGAAAATGTTGACCAATGGGTACAAAACAAAACAAAGGTTGCAGAAGCAATCGCACAAGGAATTATTGATTATTTAAAATAGCCAAGTGATTGGCTATTTCTTTGATGAAATATGTTATTAAGAATTAAAGGCGCATCCAAAGAATTTTCAGGAGAATATCTGTTCCAGAATGTCGACTTTGAGATAAAAAACAATGAGAAGATTGCCATCATTGGCCGTAATGGCTGTGGTAAGACAACCTTCTTAAAAATGATTAACGGAACTATCCCAGTGGATGAGGGAGAAAGATATATCAATAACAATGTAACTGTCGGTACATTATCCCAGACAGCTTTTTGCGATGAGTCATTAACAGTCAGGGAAGAGTTTGATAAGTTGTATCAACATGTTCTTGATATCGAAAGACAGATGAATGAAACAGCAGAACTGTTAAAAACTGATTTTTCCCAACAGTTACTTGATAAATATTCCCAATTACAGATTGAATATGAAGTTTTGGATGGCTACAACTACAACCAACAACAATTGACATTATTTACTAAGTTTGGTTTCTCATTAAATGATTTGGACAGGGAACTGTCTACTTTCTCAGGTGGTCAGAAAACCAGAATTGCCTTTGTCAAATTGTTGTTAACAAAACCAGATATCTTATTACTGGACGAACCGACAAACCATCTGGATATGAATAC
>R21__coassemble_1956_pt1 | contig 12776 bp, 12 predicted proteins | sample R21__metabat2_high_PE_038 | metagenome-assembled genome bin R21 | reverse complement strand
TTATTTAATTTCAAAATTTCCAAATATTAAATAAACAAAAATTGAAAATCGTTAAATATTTTCACTTCTTTTTTTAGAATAATAAGTTGTTTGTTGTTCTTGGATAAGATAAGACGTCTCTGATATTCTCCATACCAGTGATGTACATTAATAATCTTTCAAATCCTACACCGAAGCCGGCATGCTTACAACAGCCAAACTTTCTTAAATCAAGATACCATTGTAATGAAGAGACGTTCATGCCCATTTCTTCCATTCTTTGTAATAAGACATCGTATCTTTCTTCACGCTGTGAACCGCCACACAATTCACCAACAACTGGCATTAATAAGTCTGTAGCAGCAACGGTTCTGTTGTCATCGTTTAAACGCATGTAGAATGCTTTTGATTCCTTTGGATAGTTCATAACGAAGACAGGTCCATACTTTTCAGTCAACCACTTTTCGTGTTCGGTCTGGATATCCATGCCCCAGAATACCTTGTTTTCAAACTGGTCTTCAACTTCCTTCAATTCCTTTAAGGCATCTTCGTAGTTGATCTTAGCGAAGCTTGATTCTTTAACCTTGTTTAATCTTTCAACTAAAGTCTTATCAATCATTGTGTTGAAGAAGTTCATTTCTTCCGGGCAGTTGTCGAAGACATAATCAATACAGAATTTAACCATATCTTCCATTAAGTTGATATCGTCTTCCAAATCAGCGAAAGCAATTTCTGGTTCGCACATCCAGAATTCGTTAGCATGCTTTTTAGTGTTTGAGTTTTCAGCACGGAATGTTGGGCCGAAAGTATAAACATCTCTGAATGCTAAAGCATATGCTTCAACATGTAACTGGCCAGATACTGTCAATGAAGCTTTCTTACCGAAGAAGTCTTCATCATATTTGTTATCTTCTCTTGTTGTAACAACAAAGGCTTCACCTGCACCTTCAGCATCGTTACCAGTAATGATTGGTGTATGAACATAAACGAATCCCTGATCCTGGAAGAATTCATGGATTGCCATAGCTAAGACACTTCTAACTCTGAATACAGCTGAGAAAGTGTTTGTTCTTGGTCTTAAATGAGCAATTTCACGTAAGTATTCAAATGAATGTCTTTTCTTCTGTAATGGATATTCAGGACAGCTTGCTCCTTCAACAACAGCTTCAGTTAACTCTAACTCAAATGGCTGTTTCATTTCTGGAGTAAGTTTGAACTTACCAGTTACTGTTAAAGCAGCACCTGTTAAGCACTTGCTGATTTCTTCATAGTTTGCCAATGCTGGAGTATATACTAACTGGCAGTTCTTGAAATATGTTCCATCATTTAATTCAATGAATCCTACTGAACCATTGTCACGATTTGTTCTTACCCAACCCTGTAACTGGACATACTCTAAGCCATCAAGCTGCATCTGTTCGCCGGCAATGACCAGTTCATAAAGTTCTCTGATAGTCATAAATTCAAACATAATTTTTCCCCCTTAAAATAAATAAAACGCCCCTGTTAAAGGAGCGTTATAACGCGGTACCATCCTTCTTTGGACTCTTAATGTTAACGCCATCTACGGGACTGTCTACTTAATTTCTCCAGTCCAACTCCCAGAGTGTTCCATCCAGTTTGTTAACAGGCCTTTTCACCAGCTAGCCCTCTCTTGTTGTTAACAGTCACTTTCTGTTCTCTGTTCTCAGTTATTGGAATTTCTTTAATGTGTTTGTCTGGAAGACAAGTTCCTGGATATTAGTAACAATATCAACAGGTTTAATAATCATGCCCTTAGGAGCCTTGATATGAGTGTGAGTGAAATCGATGATTCCAATTACTCCACACTTATAAAGTCTATCAACAATTTCCTGGGCATCGCCACTGATTGCGACAATCGCAATACGGCAATCTTTTGGAATTCTCTTTTCCAGTTCATCAATGTTATAAACTGGAATGTTTTTAACCATGCCACATAGATCAGGATTCTTTTCAAAACCCATTACTATTTCGCCGACTACATAATCCCAACGGTTATAGTTTAACAAAGCCTGACCTAAATTGCCAACACCAATCATGACAATTTTCTCATCAAAACCTGTTCCTAATACTTCGTTGAAGATCTTTATCAATTTTTCAACATCGTATCCAAATCCCTGCTTACCTAAACAACCAATGAATGACAAGTCTCTTCTGATTGTTGTTGAAGCGATACCGACCTGCTCAGATAACTGGCTGGACAACACTTTTTGTACACCCTGGCTTGATAATCTTCTTAAAGCCTTCAGGTAGATTGGATAACGCTGCATCGTTGCTTTTGGTACTACTGATACATCTCTCATAAAAAATCTCCAAGTAGAATTGTATCACACTTCTTTTGATTTGTGAATAATCAATTTTCTTTCACGATTACAGTTCTAAAGTTGCTGTTGCTGAAACATCATAATCAGCTCTAATGCCCTTGATATAACCAATATATCCACTTGCACCAATCATAGCTGCATTATCTGTACAATATTTTAATGGTGGAATGATATAGGAGATACCCTGATGCTTTTCCATTCTTTCAACAACAATCTCTCTTAATCTTGAGTTAGCGGCAACACCACCAGCTAAAATAACCTGTTTAACATCGTATTCAGCTAATGCCACTTCTACTCTATCCCATAAAGCATTTAATGCTGCTTCCTGGAAAGAAGCACACATATCAGCGACATTCAATTCCTCATTGTTTCTTTCAAGCCTGTTGATATACTGCATTACAGCACTCTTTAAACCACTGAATGAGAAATCTAATGGGCTGTCTGTCTTTGGCTTTGGTAATTTATAAACTGGTTTTCCTTCTTTTGCCAATTTATCAATCTTAGGTCCACCAGGATAAGGAAGTCCTAAAACTCTACCGACTTTATCATATGCCTCACCAATGGCATCATCTTGGGTTGTTCCAATAATCTGGAAGTCATAATCTTCCTTCATTAAAACTAACTCTGTATGGCCACCTGAAACGACTAATGCTAGAAGTGGGAACTTCAGCTCATCAACAAAGGCATTAGCATAAATATGGCCTGATAAGTGATGAACTGGAATTAACGGCTTGTTGTAATAGTAAGCCAATGTTTTAGCTGCTAATACACCAATATGTAATGAACCGATTAAACCAGGTCCGATAGTAACAGCGATACCGTCGATGTCATCCATTGTTAATCCTGATTCATTTAAAGCTTCTTTAACGGTGATGGAGATGTTTTCAACATGAATTCTGCTTGCAACCTCAGGTACAACACCACCATAAAGAGTATGCACGTCAATCTGGCTTGCTACTTTGCTAGATATGATTTCTTTACCATTTTTAATAACGGCACAGGCTGTTTCATCACAGCTTGATTCGATAGCCAGTAAAACTACATCTTCCATATTAAATTCCCTTCATCATAAAGTACGCATCTTCAAATCCATCAGCGGTTTTGTAATAACCCTGTTTGGTATTGACGATGATAAAATCATTACTTGTATATAAGTTTATTGCTTTTTGGTTTGAAACTCTTACTTCCAAGGAAATAGTCTCGCAATATTTATTCATCGCTTTCTGTTGTAAATGCTGAATAAGTTTTGTGCCATAGCCTTTACCCTGCATGTCTTTTCTGATACAGATGCTGGCAATTTCAGCATGTTCAAAGATGATCCACAAATCATAGTAACCGATGATTTTGCCTTCCTTGTCGCACATTACCCATAACTGACTGTATGGATTCTCATTCAGCTCATATAAATACTGCTCTTTTGACCAAGGAGTATAAAAACATTCATTTTCAATTTGAATTACTTCATCAAGGTCGCTGACCCTCATTTTTCTCATCATTATTTCAAATACTCTTCCTTGCTCTTTAAATAAGTTGGTGCAAGAATATCAATATTCTCTACTTTCTTCCACATTGGTTTTAAACTGAAGAAGTTTTCAGCTGGAGTAGGCCAATAGTCTTCCTTGCCAAATAAATGAAGATCACCAATAAACATTACATCTTCATTATTCATGATTTCCTCAGCCTGCTGGTTTGGATAAACAGTGTCTTCAATTAAGGCAACACCATTACGATATCTGCCAGCATATACTCTCTTCGCTCTAGCATCCATAAAGACGTAACAGTCATTCATTCCTGCATAAAGCTGTAATGTTGAAAGAGTATAAATATTCTTCTCGGCAATAGAGCCAAGTACCTTTGCTACTGTCATGGCAATTCTGACGCCTGTGTAACTGCCAGGACCTTCAGTAATGACATAATTGTCAATCTGCTGAACATTTAAGTTATTTCTCTTTAACAGTTCATCCATTTTGCCAATGATATATTCGGACTGCTGTTTTAAACAGGCAATCTGCTGATAATCAATTAAACCGTTATCATCCATTAAAGCGATTAGTAAAAATTGATGAGAAGTATCTAATCCTATTGAATACATAACTGTTCCACTATCCTTTCATATTCTTCACCTTCAGCTGTGATATCCAACTGACGGCTGTCATCTTCCAGTATTGAAAAACTGATGTTGATACAATCAGAAGGCAAGATATCTTCAATGAAGTTGCTCCATTCAATAACGCAGACTCCATCACCATCAATATACTCATCAAAACCCAAGTCCTGGTTCAGTCCTTCTAATCGATAAGCATCAATGTGGTATAAAGGAAGACGACCTTCATATATTTTCAATAATGTAAATGTTGGGCTGGTAACATTCTTTGTTACACCGAGTCCTCTTGCCAAACCCTGGGTAAAAGTTGTCTTACCGGCACCCAATTGTCCTGATAAGGTAATTAATGAAGGCTGGTTAATAAGGCTTGCCAACTTATAGGCAAACTGCTTTGTATCTTCAGCTGTTCTCATTACCATAACTGCTTTTTTCATTTAAATCACCTTTAGTATTGTACTCTTATTAGTTTTGATAGTCCAATACAACTATTTCATCCTGTAATTCATCTGACAGGGATAAAGTGTCATCTGTCAGCCATAAAACATTTTCAAAATATTTAGTAAAGTCTTCCACTCTTCCTAAAACATCATAACCAAATGTATCACTATGATAATGCATAGGAATTGTTACTCTTGGTTTAATCTGTTTAACTAATTCGGCAGCCTGAGTAGCATCGATTGTAAAGAACCCACCAATAGGAATTAATAAGACATCACAATCATACAATTTTTCAATATCTTCTTGCGGTAACATACATCCCTGATCACCCATATGAACGACCTTATAGCCTTCAGCTTCAATGATATGAATAATGTTTTCTCCACGCTGCTTACCCTGTTTATCATCATGATAAGACTGGATAGTATCAATATTGAAAACATCCCTGTCGCTTTCTACTAAATGAACAGAAGCTACACTATTGTGGTCGCCATGCATATGTGAACACAATACAACGTTAGCTGTTTCATCAATATCTCTTAAACCACTTACGCTTCCTGGTGAAAATGGGTCAATTACCAAGGCCTGACCATCAGCATCAATTCTAAAACAAGAGTGTCCTAACCATTTAATTTTCATATACTTTACCTCTAGTATTATTATAACTCATTTGAACTATCTTGATAATGGTAGGAAAGTATGCTAAAATTTATCCGATATTGGGGGAGTAGTTGGCACGTTTGTGCGGTATGTCAACAGCACTGGTTGAAAAACCCTGGCATATCTTAATTAACGAGACTCAATGCAGTTTTTTTGGCTGTGTTGAGTAAATATCCATTTCTCAGCATAGGCTGAGATATTTTTTTAGGAGGAAAAACAATATGAGTTTTTACTTAAGGGACAAAGATGATGTCCTAAAGGAACTTCAGGTTGACGAAAATGGTTTGAGTAGCCAGCAAGCTGAAGAAAGAATTGCTAAGTATGGAAAGAACAAATTAAAAGAGCCAGAAAAGAAACCAATGATCAAACGTTTCCTTGATTCACTGGCTGACCCAATGATTATCATGCTATTAGCTTCAGCTGCTATCTCAACAGCTACAACTATTTATTCAAATGTTGTTGCCCACAAGAACGAGTCATATGCTGACTTATTCATCATTCTGACCGTTGTTATCATTAATACAATCCTTGGCGTTGTTCAGGAATCTAAAGCTGAAGAAGCAATCGATGCTTTAAAGGAAATGACAGCCGCTACTTCTAAAGTATTAAGAGATGGCGAAGTAAAGATTGTAAAGAGTGAAGATTTAACAATCGGTGATGTACTGGTATTTGAAGCCGGTGACGCTGTTCCAGCTGACTGTAGAATATTGGAAAGTTATTCTATGAAGGTTGAAGAAGCAGCTTTAACTGGTGAAAGTGTTCCAGTAAATAAGATTGTTGATATTCTGATGTTAAAAGAAAATGCCTTAGATATTCCATTAGGCGACAGAACAAACATGATGTATTCAGGCTCAACTGTTGTCTATGGTAGAGGTAAAGCCGTTGTATGTTCCATCGGTATGGATACTGAAATGGGTAAGATTGCTGATGCCTTAACACAGGCTGAGGATGAAGAAACTCCATTACAGAAAAAAATGGCCGAACTTTCTAAGGTTCTGACAAAATTAGTTGTTGGTATTTGTGTTGCTGTATTTATCTTCGGTATTGTAAGAGAGTTGTTATCAGGAAATACATCAATTAACTGGGTCGATGTAGTTCTTAATACATTCATGATTGCGGTTGCCTTAGCCGTAGCTGCAATCCCTGAAGGATTACCTGCTGTTGTTACAATTATTCTTTCTATCGGTGTTACAGCAATGAGTAAACGTAATGCCCTAATCAGAAAGTTAACTGCTGTAGAAACATTAGGATGTACACAGATTATCTGTTCCGATAAGACTGGTACCTTAACAATGAATAAGATGACTGTCGTTGACAATTATTGTAACGATGTACATCTGTTAGCATCAGGCATGGCATTAAGTTCAGATGCTAAGATTAAAGAAGGCGATGAAGAATCAGTTGGTGAACCTACTGAAGCCGCTTTAGTCAATTATGCTTACAAGCATGATTTACCATCATATAAACTTGACAGAGAGTTCCCAAGAGTTGGTGAAGCACCATTTGACTCATCACGTAAGATGATGTCTACAGTTGTTAAAACTGAAGATGGTTACCGCCAATACACTAAGGGTGCTTGTGAAATGTTGCTTGACAGAAGCACACATTTCCATGGTAAAGACGGCGAAATCGTTGAAATGAATGAGGATATCCGTAAGGATATTGAAACTACTGCTAAAAGCTTTGCTGATAGAGCTTTGAGAGTCTTGGGTCTTGCTTATAGAGACTACAAGGAATTACCTGCTGACTTTGAAGCAGAACACCTGGAAAAAGATCTGACATTTGTTGGATTTACAGGAATGATTGACCCTTGCCGTAAGGAAGTATATTCCGCAATAAAAGAATGTGCTGAAGCAGGCATCAGACCAGTAATGATTACTGGTGACCATATTGACACTGCTGTTGCCATCGGTAAGGATTTAGGCATCATTACTGATGCATCCCAGGCAATGGTTGGTGCATGTTTAGACAGTTTAACTGATGAACAGTTGGTTGAAACAGTTAAGACTACTTCAGTCTTTGCCAGAGTTCAACCAGAGCACAAGACAAGAATTGTTAAAGCATTCAAGTCTATGGGCTATATCGTTGCCATGACTGGTGATGGTGTAAACGATGCTCCATCAATTAAAGCCGCTGATATCGGTGTTGGCATGGGCATCACTGGTACAGATGTTACTAAGGGTGTTGCTGATATGGTATTGGCTGATGATAACTTCGCTACTATCGTTAATGCTGTTGAAGAAGGAAGAAAGATTTATGACAACGTCAGAAAAGTTCTTCAGTTCCAGTTATCAACTAACATGGCTGAAGTAATTGCTGTATTCATTGCTTCTGCCTTAGGTATTGAAATTTTAAGCCCAGCTCATTTACTTTATATCAACATGGTTACTGACAGTGCTCCAGGCTTAGCATTAGGCATGGAAGCAGCAGAACCTAACTTAATGAAGAGAAAGCCTAGATCTTCAGATGAATCAGTCTTCGCACATGGTGCTGGAATTGATATGATCTGGCAAGGCTTGTATATGGGTATATTAGTAGTTGCTGCTTACTTTATAGGTGACTACATGCAGTGTATGGAAAATGGTGAAGTATTCACATGGGCTAAATGCTTAACTGAAAGTTCACCTGATGGTGTATCAATGGCCTTCTTAGTATGTAACTTCATGGAAGTATTCCACGCTATCTCAATGCGTACACAGCGTGGATCAATCTTCAAATTAAAGAAGTTCAACTGGTGGTTATTGGGTGCATTTATCTTCACATTGATTATGACATTAGTTGTAATTTATGTTCCATTCTTAAATACACTGTTTGAATTAACAGCTATCAGTGGTGCTGAATTCTTTGTAGCTTTAGGTCTTGCATTCTCAGTAATCATCGTTTTAGAAATATACAAGGCAATCACAAGAGCTATTCATCACAAAAAACACCATCATAAATAATTGTCGCAACTTAATTAACCGCTGTTAAAATCAGCGGTTTCTTTTCCCATAAAACTGAAAACACAGAATCTTATGACTCTGTGTTTCCAGTTTGGAAGTTAGGTTGTATATCAATCGAATACCAATAAATAATTGATAAAAGCTGTATACCAGATTTACAAATGGATAGTTCTTTCATTTTTCAACAAATCATTTTATACTTATTGAAAGAGGTACTACCATGAACAAACAACTGATGAAACAACATATTTCCGACATGTTTGTGCAGATGTGCGAGGAGTCAGGTTTTTCCAATATTTCCGTAACTGACCTTTGTGAGAGATGCTCAATCAACCGCGGAACATTCTACTACCATTTTTTGGACCTAAATGACTTAGTATGTTGGATTTATCATCAGGAAATTACTATCCCTTCGATAAAATTCATTGATGAGAATAAAGAGGGCATTACCCAATATATCCTCGATTTGCTTTATAGCAAGAAGAAATTCATCCTACAAGTCTTTGGCAACAGCAATCCTGAAACAGAGAAAATCTTTAAAAATGAAGCTGAACAGGTCTGGATGCATGTTTATGACTTATTCATTCAGCAGTCTCCACAACTGGATGAATCCAAAAGACAAACCCTCAAGCTGGTCATTACATATTTCTGTAATGCCCATTGGTATGCCACTTACAATTGGATTAAAGATGGCATGAAATTCGGACCAGAACAATTTGCTCATGCATTGAACATTGCCTCTTCAAATGGTCTGAAAGGAACACTTAAAGAACTGCTCGCAAAATAATTGTATTTTCACTTTTTGTGAAATAAAATGTACAACTTTATAGGCATGTTTATTTTTTCAACAATTTGATTTATTTGTATAACTAATTGTTAAAAAAGAGAGTATTTTACTCTCTTTTATTATCTAAACATTCATTATGTTTTCTTGGGGGAACATAATAAAAGACTCTTAATTCTATTAAAAGCATCAAGAGTGTTGATTTTTCTACAATAATGTATTCTTTAGGATAATTATTGATACTATTAACACTATTGGATAGAACAGATAGAACAATCTATTGATTGTTTTGTTGCCTGCACATCCTGAATACATATTCTTTAAAGGAATGCATAATAAGTATCCTAATGTATTACTGCAATAGAACAAAGACATCCATATATTACTGTTGGCAGAATTGTATAACTGGAAATTACTTACCAGTATTAATACCATGATCAATAAATGGCTACATATCTGAAGTTTGTTGTCTTCTTTATTGTAACTGTAGTTCAATACCATCATCTGCGTATAAATCGGATAAGCACAGAATATTGATAGAACAATTGTGATCATAAAACAAATCAATCGTAACAGTTTCTTAGCAATGTCCGAATAGTTTTCCTTATCAATTTTTTCCAAGCCCATTAACATCAGTATTGAAATAAATAAGTTGAATGGGAATGGAAAATAAAGTCTGAAGGCATTGCCATAGCCAATCATAATCCAAGGGTTCTCATAGATATTGAACGGTATATAGCATACAACAGCCAGAATCAACATTCTTATCGCATATTTCTTTTTGTTTGTGCTGCGATAATAACCATCAGCCAACAAGAAACACAATAAACCTACTGCGCAATTCCCTAAGCCTTTAAAAAGCTGATAAGTAATAGAATTGGCTTTTAAAAAGACTCTTGCTACAGCATCTAACAAGATAAATAATGCTATCAATAATTTTAAGTGCGTTCTATTTAACTTCATAACTAAATTGTACCACTAAAAAAGAGGACCGCAGTCCTCTTTTTGTCTTATTTAACTGTTGAATGGATTAAATCAAGAACTTCTTCAGCAGTGCTCATTGCTACTGCCTTGTTAGCTAACTGCTGCATATCACTGTAAGAAATGCCATTAGCAATCTTTCTAGCTCTTAATACAGAAGTTGCACTCATTGAGAATTCATCAAGACCTAAGCCCATTAATACGCTGATAGCATCTGGTTCGCCAGCCATTTCGCCGCACATACCACACCATTTGCCTTCTTTATGAGCGCCATCAATAGTCATCTTAACAAGGTTAAGGATTGATGGGTTGAATGGCTGATATAAGTAAGCAACTTTTTCGCTCATTCTATCTGCTGCCATTGAGTACTGGATTAAGTCGTTTGTTCCAATTGAGAAGAAGTCAGAAATCTTAGCAAACTGGTCAGCAAGAACTGCTGCAGCTGGGATTTCAACCATCATACCAACCTGAATATCATCAGAAACAGCAACACCTTCTTCAACTAATTTTGCTCTTTCTTCTTCATAGATTGATTTAGCTTCTTTGAATTCATTGATAGTAGCAATCATTGGGAACATGATTCTTAACTTACCATAAGCTGATGCTCTAATAAGTGCTCTTAACTGAGTTCTAAAGATTTCTTTTCTATCTAAGCAAAGTCTGATTGCACGATAGCCAAGGAATGGGTTCATTTCTGGATCAATTGGTAAGTAAGGAAGTTTCTTATCTCCACCAATATCAAGTGTTCTTACAACAACTGGTTTTGGATTCATAGCTTCAAGAACTTTCTTGTAAGCAACGAACTGATCTTCTTCAGTTGGTAATGCTGTTGCATTCATATATAAGAATTCAGTACGGTATAAGCCAACGCCTTCTGCACCATTTTCGATAACACTGTCAACATCATCTGGAGTACCGATATTAGCAACTAATTCAACTCTGTGTCCATCAGTTGTAATTGTAGGCTGATCCTTTAAAACCTTTAATGCAGCAACTTCTTCAGCATACTGCTGTGCTTTCTGATGGTATACAGAAATTGTTTCTGCATCTGGATTAACTAATACTTCACCCTTAATAGCATCAAGGATTAATGTATCTCCCTGCTTAACTTCACTCATGATTCCCTTAATACCAACGATTGCTGGAATTTCTAAGCTTCTAGCCATGATAGCTGAGTGAGAAGTACGACCACCGATTTCTGTAGCGAAACCTTTAGCATACTGCTTATTTAACTGAGCAGTATCAGATGGAGTTAAGTCATGGGCAACAATAACGCTTTCTTCACCAATTAATGATAAGTCAGCAATCTGTACACCTAAGATATGGTATTTAATACGAGTTGTAACGTCTCTGATGTCAGCTGCTCTTTCACGCATATATTCGTCATCTAATGATTCGAACATTGTTATGTAGTTGTTTGCAACGACATCTAATGCGTATTCGCAGTTGCAGTTTTCATTTTCGCACATCATCTTGACTTCACTGCTTAATGCAGGGTCGTCAGCGACCATCAGATGAGCATCGAAGATTGCTAATTCTTCATCGGAAAGTTTTCCTGCTGCTTTCTCTTTAATTGTTTCAATTTCTTTACGGCTGACTGCTACTGCTTCATCAAATTTTGCACATTCTTCTGCGCAGTTAGCTTCTTTTTTAACGATACTGATTTCCGGTGTTTCAAGCTTATATGCTTTTGCAATTGTAATTCCGGAACTTGCTGCAATACCTTTCAACATTGTGTTTTTCCCTCCGCTTAATGCATACTCATTCTACCATTATCGTTATTACCATTTCAAGTTTTCAAGGAACACATCCAGTGCCTGGTTTTTAATCCTATAATACGTGCTTTTTGAATAATAAGCCTGCCACCAGTCTTCTGGTGATTTAACTAAGTACTCCTTTTCAATTATCATCCTTTGGTCACCATCCAACATGCTTAAAGCATATTCAATTATATCTTTGGTTGCTATTCTGCCTCCCTGTTCTCTTAATTTTACAGTCAAAAAAACATCTCTATTATACAGTTGAAGTATTTCCCTCACTTCCTTGTCTTTCTGTTTTAAATTATTCATAAAAAAGCCTCTCTTGAATAAATATATTCTCGATAGGCTTTTCGTTTTTTGGTCTTACTTGATTAGAAAAACAACTTTTAATAAACTTTTATTTTTCTTTTATTTCTAAAAACTCGTACAGTTTATCTTTGATGGCTTCCATATCATCATAACCAAGCTGATACATCTCTTCCAACTGCTGTTTATTACCTGAGAAACGGCCAACGCCGCAGTCTTTAGAAGGCCTTACTAAGATTGCTGTGCCCTCTTGCTCCATCTGGTAAACCTGGTTCATTTCTCTATAATAACTATCTACTCTACCATCTAAAGTCTTTAACATTGTCTTATATTTGTGGTAAATGATTCTTAAAGCATTGGCTAAGAAGAAGTTGTTAGGTTTTCTGACATAGTTTTTATCTTTTGTAACAATTACTAAATGCTTTGTATGGCCCGTTTCAATTGAGCGGTTGATTGATACCATTGACTCAATACCAC
>R21__coassemble_1803_pt1 | contig 13656 bp, 13 predicted proteins | sample R21__metabat2_high_PE_038 | metagenome-assembled genome bin R21 | reverse complement strand
TATTAGAAATGAAATTTCCAGAAAAATTTATCGGCCTTGTTAAGGGAGAATCTCGTGATTGGCATACGGATAGTATTGGATTGGAGGTCCGCCGAGCCGTTATATCTGATGATGCTTTCTTTGAATCATTTCATAATAAATATAATTACAAATTTATGAAAGAAATACCGGCCAAAATCCTATCCAAACTGGGCTTTGATGATGAACCTATACTTATAAACGAAGAGAATAAAATCTATATTCAAAAAAGCGAGAAAGTTGGACAGAATATTTATGTTTTTGATACTGCCAAAAATGACTACAGACTTGTTGCTATGATCGGTAAAGTCCAAAATCCTAATGTAGAAAATGCTCTATTAATAATTGACGCCCTAAAAGATAAAACAAAAAAACTTGTTGAACTTTACACCGAATACCCTGAAAATGACTTAATTCTCGTAATGAATGATTTTCTTCAATATGGAGCATGTAAGCAAGATATATTAGCATCATTTAATGAATGTAAAGCCCAGATTATCAACGATTATAACTTATTGAAATTTGAAAAAAAATTTGATTATGTATATTTGCTCTTTAATGATTCCATTGTTGAAATAGGTATAAAAAGCGGTGAATTCCGCCTTAAAGTTATTACTCAGGAAGATTGGGATAAAATTAAACAAGAATTTAAAGAATGATAACATACATAAGCATCTTGGAAACTGGTGCTTTTGTATTTAGGATACTGACTTGAATTATGTTATGATATATTTGCAAGTTGGAGTTTTTATTGTATTAAAACACAAACTTGAAGCATAAATTCGTTGACCAATTTTTGACCAACTTTTTTCCCATAAAACAGAATAATGCGTAAAAAAACGGCAAAATTGTATATGAAGCAAGTCCGTTTACGATATTGAACGACGGAATGTAAAGCTTGATGTAAGATACGGAGAATATAACAAGGTCCTACATTATGAAGTTAAGCGGAATTAAGCATCACAAAAAATAAAAACATAAGGAGAAAATGATGAATATGCAAAATCAAATTATTGAAAACATGATTATGTGGGCAGAAAAAGAACTTGGCAATGAGAAGTACGCAGGCTGGTGCTTGTCATTTATTGAGGATGCATTGGAAATCAGCAATGATATTGAGATATTTGGCGGGGATTGTGCGAAGGAATCATTTGAACTGTACAAGGACGCTGCAAGAGCCGGAAGCCCGGAAAGAGGCGCCTTTGTGTTTTACGACTGTATGTGCCTCTCCGGGGAAGGCCCCGTAAATTGGGGGCATTGCGGTATCAGCCTGGGCGATGGCAAGGTAATACATGCCTGGGATGTTATCAGGGAAGATGATTATCTGGATATAGAGAATATGACAGCCGTGTCGGGTGACCATCCGAAATATCTCGGGTGGATTCCGGTGGAAAGAGTCATGGCACAAAAGCCCTAATAAAAACCGCCTCCGAAAGAGATAACCGGTTTTACAAGTCCTTTGGCATGAAGCCGCTTGCGGAAGGGGATATGATTTCCTGTTTCCGGCCATATATTTGAATTTAAGCAGGGAAACAACAGGTTGCTTTTATGAAATCCAACTTACTGATATGATATCCATATTGGAGGTGACTACGATGGAAACAAAGGATATTATTTTAGAACTTCGTACAAAAAAGGGATTATCTCAGGATGGATTGGCAGAAAGGGTCCGAGTCACAAGACAGGCGGTATCTCGTTGGGAAAATGGCGAAACAATTCCTAATACAGAAACGCTTAAGCTTTTGTCTAAAGAATTTAATGTTACAATTAATACGCTTTTAGGTGCGCCGAAGCAGCTGATTTGTCAGTGCTGTGGTATGCCTTTGGAAGATGAAATTGTTGGTCATGACAGTGAAGGATTCCTGAATGAAGATTACTGTAAGTGGTGCTATGCAGACGGGACATACACTTACAGCAATATGAACGATTTGATTGATGTGTGTGTAAAGCATTTAACGGGCGAAGGTTTTACAGAAGAACAGGCTCGTGAACACATGAAGGCAACTCTTCCGACACTTGATTACTGGAAGAGGTATGAAGAACTAAGTGACAATGGGCAGTTTGAAACGTTTAAGAATCAGCTTATTAAGGAAATAAACGAGCTTCATATTGAGGGAATGCCAAAAGTTGAAAAACTGAATGCTCTGGTTGGTGATTATGTTAATCTGGCTTATCCATTGCCAAGCGGTGCAAGTGTAAAATTTTTGAATGACCAGACAACATATCTTGGCAATCAATTAGAATCTGAATTTGGTGGAGACAGATGTTTTGGAGTATTAGCAAACATGGATTTTATCATGGTCTGCACCTATGAATCAGAAGGCGCAAACCCGGAATTATTGCTGTATAAAAAAAGATAGTGATTGGGCATTAACTTCCAGTTTTCTCTCTACGAAACGTAGGTTGTTTTTGCAATGGTAAAAGAATACTCTTAATGCCGTAAGGAGGCGATACATATGAATCAGTATGTGACCGGCGCTATAATCAGACGCTTAAGAGAAAGCAAAAACATGACTCAGCAACAACTTGCCGATAAACTGAATGTTTCAGATAAGGCAGTATCAAAATGGGAAACAAGCCGCGGTTATCCGGATATTTCTCTTGTAGAGCCGCTTGCAGATGCATTGGGTGTTTCTATAATTGAATTGTTTTCCGGTGAAAACGTGGTAAACACCAATAAGTCGTTTAATATGCTTCGGATGAAGTTCCATGTGTGCCCAATCTGTGGAAATATCGTATGCAGCACAGGAGAAACAGTAGTCAGTTGCTGTGGTATTGTACTTCCTGCTTTGGAGCCGGAAACGGAAGATGATGATCATCATCTGAGTGTTGAAAAAGTCGAGGATGAATACTATATAACCATTCCGCATGAGATGAGCAAGAAGCATTATATTTCTTTTATTGCAGCCGTGAAGGATGACGGATATGAAATAAAGAAGTTATATGCGGAGGGCAATGCAGAAGCTCGCTTTAAGATCAACAGGACGAAATACTTCCTGTATTATTGCAATATGCATGGATTATTTAAGGCACCAGTGCGATAAATTTTAGTTTATCTCTCCAGCCACTTATTTCTGTTATCTTTTCCGTTGTCAAATGTACGAATTTCTCACATGTCAACGATTCGCACATTTTACATTGACGATGAGGCGTGATACAATTTGTCCATAAGCGAGCCGGCCGGCAGCTTATCCGGGATTACCCCAAAGCCACATGCTGGGAACATGAGGAATATTTGGAATTACTGCAGTATGGATAATCCAAACGTAGAGCGCTATGTTTTCCCCCAAAAGGTGTGTACTGCGGCAGTACCAATTCAGTACATTTAGCTTGGGGACTATCCGGACACATGGTATTTTCATTGGAAAAAGCGAGGTCTGAGAGCTTATTCAAGCCATTTCGGACGAGGAGAAACGCTTAAAGAAGAGAGTGGGAAAAATTTTTAAAACGCCGGAAAAGCCCGTAAATACGGCACTTTCTGCTTCTTGAAAAGGCCTCGTGGTAACGTTTTGGCAACATCTCTGTAAAATTCAAGAATAACAAAAAATGAGAGCTATCTGATTTCAAAGTCAGGTAGCTCTTTCTTTTTGCCCTTTTTACATGTCCTTCAGCTTTCCCATGAAAGCTTTTACAAGCGCATCGCTTAATTCTTGAGAAGGAACTTTGACATAGGATAAGTTTTCATCATATGCGGGATAGTTATAACGCCATCGGTCATAGGTTTCCCTGTCGATTTCATCGGCTCTGTATTTTTCAGATTGTAGAATACTGTCGGTAAGCTTTCCCTGATACAAGTCATGCTCCTTCATCGTCCCGACAGTTCCGCGTTTCTATATATTGATCCACATCGCCGGCCGGACAGCGCTCGGACTATCCATCGGACAGCCGATGTAATTCAAGGTGCCTGAATAGTTTATGCCGGCTGCCGATCCCCGGCTGAGCCCCGGTGATCTAAGCCAAGCCCAGCTCCTCCCGTCCAGATCGGTCGGGGCACCGTTAAACTTAGCGTGTGCAGTAGGTATCGACTCCGCTGTGTCAATGTCAGGGATGTATTCTTTAACTTCGTCCAGACTCAGCAGAAAGATCCTGTCTTCGGTATCGTTTCCGCCGGCACAGCATCCGTTGTCCGCATTCACCAGTCTCTCTGTTCTTATCCTCTCCTTTTCACTCTTCATAAAGGCGTAATCGAAGAAGAAGTCGTTGAGGAAGACTCTCAGCGTGCAGGTCTCCCAGGTCACATCGTTCCAGCTGTACATCAAAGGATTGTATGGCTGACAATCCAGGGCATACTTGCTGAGCAGAAGAGCGCGGTCTTCCTCTTTCTTCAGGACCAGCCACTCTATCGACTCATTCATATCTGGGTCATTCTGAGGATACGTACCCATATATACCGTTTCCATTTTCGTCCTCCCGTTATTCTGTTCAGTTAACATTATACCAACAATACACTCACAGTCAAACCCGCGGGGACCATCTGAGGTTCTAACAGCGTCCGGCAAGCATCATAATCTGACATACAGATCTCATACCCTGACAAATTATTAAGACTTGCGGGATGCCTGATGATATGGTTCTCACTCCTGATTACATACGTATAGACTCCTGTAAAGCTGGAAGCTGTGGTGGCTGTTTGTGTGATATGGGATTTGGATTGTTGTCGTTGAAAACTGCCTGTTCCACAGCTTGCTGATTGAAAATCTATCGTAAATGTGATAGTATTTAAGCACAAAACAATAACGGTCATCGGAGGACAGTACGCCGTAGCGTAGGGGATCGTAAAGCAAAAGCTTTGCAGGCCGCCTGTTGGATAAGATGTCGAGTGAGCTCGGTACAATTAAGAGATTCATTGTAGCCGGGTTTTTTAATGGAGGATATCATGAAGCAGGTTATTTTAAAAAAGCTTGAGGAAAACGACAGAAATCAGTTCATCCTGGATAATCAGGAGGCGTTTCGCTATGGCGCCATGGAGGAATTTGGTCTTCGGGATGATCATTATGAAGATGATGGTGAGATCATTTCCAGAAAAACAATAGAGGATTCTATTGATTGTGGTCAGGCATTTCGCATTGTCGCGGATGGTGAAGTAGTCGGCGGCCTTGTTATTAGTATCAATGGAAACAAAGGAGATCTGGACCTCCTATTCGTCTCCCCGAAATCACATAGCAAAGGCATCGGTTATGCAGCATGGTGTGCAGTTGAAGCTATGTTTCCAGAGGTGGAAATCTGGGAGACCTATACTCCGTATTTTGAGAAGAGAAACATTCATTTCTATGTAAATAGGTGTGGATTCCATATCGTCGAATTCTTTCATCGGTTTCACCCGGATCCTCACGACCCGGAGCCTGGAATGGATGATGATTCCGACGGAATGTTCCGTTTCGAAAAGGTCATATTCAAAGAGAATGCTCCAACTAAACTGTATTAGAATGGTGGTGCTACTGGAAGATAGATTCAATATGCATGCCTGATTTCCTGGATATCAAATCCGGAAGGATAAGAATAAGTCAGGGCAGTACTACCAGAGAAGGGGAACTTGAATCAGTCAGAGAATATTAGAGAAGATATTGATTGCGAAATTTTAAAAAAGTTCCCTAAAGGATAAATGTATGAAGGGAGAATACATGGCGTTTGATTTTAAGAAAGAATATAAAGAATTTTATCTGCCAAAGAACAGATTATTCAGTCATTATTTTTAAACAATCCAAAACATTTGAAGCCCATTTGTAATGTGATATTACAAGTTATTATGTTTAATGAAATAATTCCCGTAAGGGAATTTTTCGATTCAGGCACATTTGGTCCCCAAAAAGGGCATTACAATTGTCGATTTGGGTTAAAAATTAATAAAAATTCCAAAATTTACAACTAAATATCAGCTTGTTGTCCTATATGAAAGCGCTTAAACTGATAATATAAAATTGCAATAGAAAATGCCAAGAAAGGATAGAAAAATGAAAGGTATACATGTAACTAGCGAAATCAAGCCGCTAAAAAAGGTATTACTTCACAGACCTGGCAAAGAATTATTAAACCTGACTCCAGATACATTGGAAGAGTTACTGTTTGATGATATCCCATTCTTGAAAATTGCTCAGCAGGAACATGATGCATTCGCAAAGATTCTTACTGACAATGGTGTAGAAGTAGTATACATTGAAAAACTTATGGCAGAAGTACTGGACCAGAATCCAGATATCCGTCAGAAATTCATCGTTCAGTTTTTAGCTGAAGCAAACATTACTACCGATTACTACATTAATTTAATCAGTGATTACCTAAATACTAATTATAAGGATAATTACGAGTTAGTTTTAAAACTGATTGAAGGTATGAGAATTTCCGAACTGCCAAAGGAAAAGACAACGACATTAATAGACCTGGTAAATAATGACCAGGCTGAGATGCTGCTTGCACCTCTTCCTAATCTATATTTCCAGAGAGACCCGTTTGCAAGTGTTGGCAACGGCATCACACTTCATAGGATGTACTCAAAAACAAGAAATAGAGAAACAATCTTTGCAGAATACATCTTCAACTATCATCCGGATTATGTTGGAACTGTTAAATACTTCGACAGATATGATGTTGACCATATCGAAGGAGGAGATGTCCTTAACTTAACTGAAAAGGCAGTTGCTATTGGCATCTCACAGAGAACAAATCCAGATGCAGTTGAAAAGACAGCTAGAGCATTGTTTGCTGACCCTGACTGTAAGGTTGAGGAAGTTTATGGCTTCGTTATTCCAAAATCAAGAGCATTCATGCACTTGGATACTGTATTTACACAGATTGACTATGATAAATTTACAATTCATCCAGCAATCTTAGGACCATTACAGGTCTTCAAACTGACTGATGGCGGTAATGGAAGAGTAACTATTGAGGAAATTAATGATACACTGGAAAACATTTTAAGCTCAATTTTAGGACTGAAGGTTGAATTGTTGCCATGTGGAGCAGGTGATAGCATTGCCGCTGCAAGAGAGCAGTGGAATGATGGTTCAAATACATTATGTATTGCACCTGGCACAATTGTTGTTTACGAAAGAAATGATGTCACTAATGCATATTTAAGATCAAAAGGATTGAAAGTGCTGGAAATGCCATCATGTGAATTATCAAGAGGAAGAGGAGGCCCAAGATGTATGTCTATGCCTCTAATCAGAGAAGACTAATATACACATATAAGGGAGGAAATACATATGCCAATTAGTTTAAGCGGTCGTAACTTTTTAAAGTTATTGGACTACACACCAGAAGAAATTCGTTATTTATTAGATTTAGCAGCTGAATTCAAGAGAATGAAGAGAAATGGCGTTCCTCATAAATATTTAGCTGGTAAAAACATTGTTCTGTTATTCGAAAAGACATCTACAAGAACTCGTTGTTCATTTGAAGTTGCTGGCAGAGATTTAGGTATGGGTGTTACATACCTTGATCCAGGTTCTTCACAGATGGGTAAGAAGGAATCATTAGAGGATACTGCTAGAGTTTTAGGTAGAATGTATGACGGTATTGAATATAGAGGATTTGACCAGTCAATCGTTGAAGAATTAGGCGAAAAAGCTGGTGTTCCAGTTTGGAATGGATTAACTACACAGTTCCATCCTACACAGATGTTAGCTGACATCATGACTGCAGAGGAGAATTTCGGCAGCATGAAGGGCAAGACATTAGTATTCATGGGTGATGCTTGCAACAACGTAGCTAACTCATTAATGGTTATCTGTTCAAAGTTAGGCATCAATTATGTTGCTTGTGGACCTAAGCAGCAGATGCCAGATGCTCAACTTGTTGAAACTTGTAAGAAGATTGCTGAAGAAAACGGTTCAACAATCACTTTAACAGAAGATGTTAAAGAAGGCACAAAGGGTGCTCATGTAATCTATACAGATATTTGGGTATCAATGGGTGAACCAGATGATATCTGGGAAACAAGAATCAAATTACTGGAACCTTACCGTGTAACTAAGGAAGTTATGGCAAATGCTGATGAAAATGCTATCTTCATGCATTGCTTACCTTCATTCCATGATACAAACACTACTATCGGTGCTGAAATTGCTAAGAAGTTTGGTGTTACTGAAATGGAAGTTGCTGATGAAGTATTTGAGTCTAAACAGTCAAAAGTCTTCGACGAAGCTGAAAACAGAATGCATACAATCAAAGCTGTTATGTATGCAACATTAAAGTAATATGGCAAAGAAATTAGTTATTGCTCTTGGTGGAAATGCCTTAGGTAAAAATCCCCAGGAACAGTTGGAACTTGTAAAGAAAACTGCTTCTACAATCGTTGACCTGGTCGAAGAAGGTTACGATGTTGTAGTTGGTCATGGTAATGGCCCACAGGTTGGAATGGTCAATTTGGCATTTGAATATGCTCACAACAATGGCGGTACAACTCCTGAAATGCCATTCCCTGAATGTGGTGCTATGACACAGGGTTACATCGGCTATCATTTACAGCAGTCAATTCAAAGAGAATTGAGCAGACGTAATATCAATAAGCCATGTGCATGTGTAGTAACACAGGTAGAAGTAAGTGAATCTGATAAGGCATTTGAAAATCCAACAAAGCCAATCGGATCATTCTATTCAAAAGAACAGGCTGAAAAAATCGTCGCTGAAACAGGATATACATTTGTTGAGGATGCAGGCAGAGGATACAGAAGAGTTGTCCCTTCTCCAAAACCAGTATCAATCGTTGAACTGGAAGTTGTTGAAAAACTGGTTAATGAGGGCGTAATTGTTATTACTGTTGGCGGCGGTGGCATACCTGTTGTCAAAGATGAAGATGGTTACAGAGGTGTGGCTGCAGTTATCGATAAGGATAGAGCAAGCTCAAAGTTAGCTCTTGATTTACATGCAGACATGCTGGTAATTCTTACAGCTGTTGATAAGGTTTGTATCAACTTCAACAAACCGGATCAGAAGGAATTATCTGAAATTTCTGTAGCAGAAGCACAGCAGTACATTGAAGAAGGTCACTTTGCACCAGGAAGCATGCTTCCAAAAGTACAGTCTTGTATTGAATATGTAAATGCTACAAACGGTCAGGCTCTGATTACATCACTTGAAAAAGCCAAGGATGCTTTACAGGGTAAGACTGGAACAATCATCCACAAATAGTGGTAATACACGAGCTGGTTTATAAGGGAGTTAGTTCGTAGTTATAGTAAATTTAATTTTGGGAGGAAAATATGGAAAAGAAGTCAAAGAAGATGTTATCATCTTTCACTATTCTTATTCTGATGATTCTTGCTCTTGCAGTAGTATCTTGGATCGTTGCTGCAGCTGCACCAGATTCAGGTGTAACAGCTGCTAGCTTCTCAACAATTATCAGATCTGTCATTGATGGTTTCTCAGATGCTGCTGGTTCAGGCGCAGACTTAATCGTATTTATTTTTTCAATCGGTGGATTCCTTGGCATTATCAAGGCTACTGGTGCTTTAGATGCAGGTATTGCTACATTAGTTCGTAAATTAAACGGACGTGAAGAAATCCTTATCGCTGTTGTTATGTTTGTATTCTCAATTGGTGGTACAACATACGGTATGTGTGAAGAAACAGTTCCATTCTATATCATGTTAGCTTCAACTATGGTTGCTGCTGGTATGGATACATTAGTTGGTGGCGCAATTGTTGCTTTAGGTGCAGGTGTTGGTGTTTTAGGTTCAACTATTAACCCATTCTGTACAATGGCTGCTGTTGCTGCATGCAACGATGTTGGTGTTGCTGTTGACACAGGTAAGATGATTGCTTTAGGTGTAGTATTATGGTTAACATCATATGCTGTCGCATTATTCTTCGTATTAAAGTATGCTAAGAAAGTTAAAGCTGATAAGGGTTCAACATTCTTATCATTACAAGAACAGGAAGTTATGGAAAATGAATTCTCTAAGAACTTCCAGATTGATGCTAAGTTAGATGGCAAACAGAAGGTTACTTTAGTATTATTTGCATTATCATTCATCATCATGATTTGTGGCTTCATTCCTTGGGAAGACTATGGCGTAAACATCTTCGGTGGTTGGTCAGAAGTTATCATGGGTGAAGGCATCCCAATGGGATACTGGTATTTCGATGAAGGTGCTACATTATTCTTCATCATGGCAATCGTAGTTGGTTTATTCTATGGTATGCCTGAAGGCGAATTTGTTCAGACTTTCATTAATGGTTCTGCAGATTTAATCTCTGTTGCATTCATTATTGCTACAGCTAGAGGTGCAACGGTATTAATGGGCAACACTGGTTTAGGTGAATGGTTAGTTAACGTTATTGCTAATACATTACAGGGCGTTCCTGGTTTCATCTATGCTCCATTAGCATACATCTTATACTTGCCATTATCATTCTTAGTACCATCTACATCTGGTTTAGCTGGCTTATCAATGCCAATCATGGGACCTGTTACTGCTCAGTTAGGTTTCTCAGTAGAAGTAATGATTTTAATCTTCTCAGCTGCAAATGGTTTAATCAACTTATTCGCTCCAACTGCCGGTGCGTTAATGGGTGGTATGCAGACTGCTAAGATTGAATATACAACTTACATGAAGTTTGCTTTAAAACCAGTAATCGTAATTGGTATTGTCAACATCATCGTTGTAACAATCGCAATGATGATTATGTAATCAATAATCTGTGTTATTTGAAAATTTCCCTTATTGAGCTTATTCACAGATATAAAAAGGTAGCGTCAGTTTGACGCTACTTTTTTTTCGTCTATAATAAGATTGTATTATGGCAAGAGAAGATTTAAGTGTAATTCAGGAACAGTTCTGTTCTTCTTATGATAAAAGAAAGTTGTGCTCGTATGACATTGAACTTATTAGCGGTCCTACAAAACCGTTAATTCATCAGTCAGCGAGATTTTGGTTGTTCAAAAAAGGCGAGGGAACGATTCTCATTAATGGCAATCATTACAACGTCAAGGAGAATTCCTTTGCGGCAATATTGCCATGGGATACAACAACAATAGTAGAAGTTGTCAAACCTTTACAGATAATCAAGGTTATTTTTAATCTGGATTTGCTTTCAGAGTTCAATCTTAATAAGAAAATGGAGTTCAACTACAACAAGATAATCAGTTCCATAAATACTTCTCCAATTGTTGATTTGGAAAAAGATGAAGTTGAGAAAATCAATAACATTCTTGATACGATCAAAGATGAAGTCGGTATTGAGTCAATGTATCAGATAGAAGAGGAAGAAATGCTGAGTGACTTGCTCACGTCCAATAAAATCTATGAATTGCTGATAATGTTTTCAAGATTTCAAAACAAACAGCAGTTATCCTACGAAAATAGCGAAAACATTGAGGTTGATAAAAGAAATCTGATATTCAAGTATATCTATTCGCATATTTCTGAGGGAATAACTTTAAGTCAACTGGCTGATGTGTTCTATATGTCTGAATCGGCAGTTTCAAAATACATTGTTTCTATGACAGGTTTAAACTTCAACTATCTTGTTAATGAGATGCGAATAAACAAAATTGGTGATTTGCTGATGTTTACTGACTTACAGCTATATGATATTGCTCAAATTGTCGGTTTCAGTGATGCCTCACATCTGATTAGGGTATTCACCGAAAAGACTGGTCTAGCTCCAAAACAGTACAGGGAAGTATACCAGGTAAAAGAAAATCTGTTCAGGGAGAAAGACAGATCATTAGGTTTTGAACTTATTTCCTACATTGAAAAACATTACACTGACAATTTGACTATTGTTGATTTGATTAATGAATTCAATGTCAACGCAAATGAAATCAATACATCTTTACTTTATAGTGCAGAGAAGAACTTTGATGACCTGCTGAACTTTTTAAGAATCAACAAGTCATGCGAACTGCTTCTTGACACTGATATGACAATAATCGATGTTGGTATATCTGTAGGCTACAACAATGCCAAGAGTTTCCAAAGGAATTTTGTTAAGCTTAAAAAGATTACTCCATCAGAATTCAGAAAGAAGTATCATCTGCAGCAGGGATCTGAATCCATACCTGAAGATGAACAATAGGCTGTGAGTATACAGCCATACAGATTTGGTTTTACTTAAAATTTAAAAAGAAAACATATTAAAGATAAGAAACAATCTGGAAAGGCCATAAAATGAAAGACGAAAAAAGATTTATTATTGAAGATGATTTCTGGCAGCTGTTCCCAGATGCCAAGATTGCTGTTGCAGTATGCAATGGAATAAACAATAAGATTATGGATGAGGAACAATATCGTTCTTTATTGGACAAAGCTGAAAAAGACTGTTTGGTATATCTGCCAAATCCAGAATTATCAAGCAACCCTGTAATCTCTGTGTGGAGAGATGCATTTACTAAATTCAAAACTAAAAAGGGTGCAAGATCATCTATTGAAGCATTGCTAAAAAGGGCATATAAACAGACAGGAATTGGCACAATCAACCCATTGGTAGATATCTATAATTCTGTTTCTTTGACATATGCATTACCATGCGGTGGAGAAGATATAGATAAATTCGATGGTGATTTACTGTTGACGAAAGCTAATGGAGGCGAACCATTTGTAACTTATGGAACAGACGAGTCCGAACCACCATATGAAGGAGAAATTTGTTATAAAGACAACGCAGGTGCTGTCTGTCGTTGTTGGAACTGGCGAGAAGCAGTAAGAACATGCTTGGACGAAGATACAAAGAATGCTTTCATGATTATTGAGTGCGTTGACCCTAGCAGGTTTGATGCTATGGAAAAAGCAATAAACAGTCTGGCAGACATGATTAAAGAGAACCTTGGTGGAAACACGGAAGTTTATATTCTTGATAAAGATAATACAAGTATCGTGATTGGTTAGTTATGGAGTTTAAATTAGCGTCAGAATCTGATTTAAAGGATATTAAAAAGTTCTATGATGACATCATAGATGGACAGGTTGATGATGAATATTCAGCAAAATGGACGAAAGATGTATATCCTTGTAATGATGACATTTTAAAACATATCCAGAAAAATGAGGTGTATATTGGTTTACTGGATGGGGAAATAGTTGCTGCCGGAGCTGTCAGTAACAGAGAAGACCCAATGTATCATTGTGATAATTGGAGTCAGAATCTAAATGATGATGAAGTAGGTGTTCTTCATATATTTGCGGTCAGTAAAAAGTATCGCAAAAAAGGAATATCCTCACAAATGTTGCAGTTTCTAATTGACCAGCTTAAACAGCAGGGCTTAAAGGCAATTCATCTGGACACGTATATCGGCAATGTTCCGGCGGAGAAACTTTATCAGAAAAATGGTTTTGTATACCGTGGCTTGCTTAATGTCTACTATGAAGATACCGGCAATATTGATGTTGAATTATTTGAGTATAATTTCTAAATCGTGTAAATAAATAAGAGGGCATTGCCCTCTTTGTTTTCATTAAAATAAAAACCCTTTAACAGGGTCTAGTTTTAAATGGCGCGCCCTGCAGAAATCGAATCCGCAACCTTCTGATCCGTAGTCAGACACTCTATCCAGTTGAGCTAAGGGCGCATTTTATCGCTTAAATATTCTAACAAATATCTTTTCTGATTTCAAGGTGACGATTATCATCTTATGAATGCAAACTAAAATGCCATTCGGTTATAGTGGTTATATGCTATAATTTAGCTGATGAATAT
>R21__coassemble_1663_pt1 | contig 14460 bp, 14 predicted proteins | sample R21__metabat2_high_PE_038 | metagenome-assembled genome bin R21 | reverse complement strand
GTTATTTATTTAAGGTGGAAATAAATGAAAAGATATAAAAAAATAATCTGCTTTTTGCTGGCGGCAATGATGTTATTGTCAGTAACAGGCTGTAAAAAGAAACCAAAATATCCAGAAAGAGATTTAGTTGATTTACCAACTGAGTTACCAAAGGCAACTGAGGACTCAATTGCGATTCACTATAGTAGAAAAGACAACATTTATGATAAATGGGCTTTATGGCTATGGGATCCAGCAGGCGATGATGATAATGCTGAAGATTATTGGAACTACCAGGATGATTATGGTGTAATTGCGTTCTACCCATTATCTAAATTTGGTGCTTTATCTGAGGGAAAATTAGGAATCATTGTTAAATCAAAAGGCTCATGGAGTGCTAAGGATGGTACAGATTCAGACCGTTTCATTATCTTTAGTACATTAGAAAAAGACGAGAATAATACATATCACGTTTATTTATCAAGCGGAGATGCTCATATTTATGACAATCCTGATTTAGTAATATCTGATATGATTATCACTGCCAATTTCAGTAATGATAAAACAATCTATATAAAAGCATCCAATCCTTTAGATTCATTCCGTGTTTATGAGAATAAAGAATTAATTTTTGAAGGTGATGGTTTGGGAAGATCAACTATTTCACAGGCTTTAGAAAAGAGTGCCCAATATGGTAGAAACTATACTGTTGAAGTCACATTTAGAGGTTCAGGCACAGTCTTAAGTAGTGATGTTGATACTTCAGCCATCCTAAGTGGTGATAGCTTTGATGATCTTTATTACTATGATGGAGAATTGGGTGCTATTTATAGTGCCTCATCAACAGTATTCAAAGTATGGTCACCTGTATCAAGCATGATTAAATTAAGAATTTATGAAAATGGTACACCTACCTCTGTTAATGCTGCAAAGGGTAGCGATAAGTATGATGAATACAAGATGACAAAAGGAGAAAAGGGAGTCTTCTCCTATATCCTTTCTGGCAACAATGAAGGTAAATATTACACTTACGTTGTATATAACGATTCATATCCTGATGGAAAAGAAATTGTTGACCCATATGCAAAGAGCACAGGAATCAATGGCTTACGTGGTATGATTGTTGACTTCTCAAAAACAAATCCAAAAGGATGGGATAACATTGACTATTTGAATATTGACCGTAAAGCGATGACTGTTTGGGAAACACATGTTGCTGATGTTACTTCTTCTGAAACTTGGACTGGCAAGGAAGAAAACAGAAGGAAATATTTGGGCTTAATTGAAGAAGGAACAACATTTGCTTCGGAAGCTTTAACTGTTACAACAGGTTTTGACCACATTAAAGAATTAGGCATTAATGCCATTCAGCTACAGCCAATCTTTGATCAGGCAAATGATGAAACATCATATACATTCAACTGGGGTTATAATCCATTAAACTACAATACTCTTGAAGGTATGTACAGTAGTGACCCATATGATGGTTATGCAAGAATTAAAGAATTCAAACAGGTTGTTATGGCATTCAACCAAGCAGGTATCAGTGTCATCATGGATGTTGTTTACAATCATGTAAATGGTGCTAAAGGCAGCAACTTTGACGTCTTAATGCCAGGTTATTATTTCCGTTACAACACTGATGGCTCATTATCAAATGGTTCAGGTTGTGGAAATGAAACAGCCAGCGAAAACTCAATGATGCGTAAGTTCATCATCGACAGTATTACATTCTGGACTAAAGAATATAAACTTGGTGGTTTCCGTTTCGACTTAATGGGATTACATGACATTGAAACAATGAATGAAGCAACAAAAGCTGCTCAGGCAATCAATAAAAATATCGTTATCTATGGTGAACCATGGACAGGCGGAACTTCAACATTAAACAAGGATGTACAGGCTAAACAGGAAAATGGCAATCAGTTTGTCGGCTATGGTCAGTTCAATGATCAGATGCGTGATGGCTTAATTAAAGGCGGGTTAAATGGTCCTGAAGCAAAGGGTTGGGTAACAGATAATGAACACATCGTACAGTCTGATGTTACTTCCATTGTTAAAGGCATTAATGGTATCACTTATAACATCGCATATTCTATTGAAGATGCTAATAAAACAACTAACTATGTAACTTGTCACGATAACTACACTCTTTACGACAGAATTAAAGCTGCTGGTATCACTGGTGAGGACACAATCAGAAAGATGGCCATGTTAGCTAACTCTGTTGTCTTCACTTCATCTGGTACATCATTTATGCTAGCTGGTGAAGAATTCTTAAGAACAAAACAAGGCAACAGCAACTCTTATATGGCTGGTGATGATATTAATGCTTTGGATTACTCACTCAAAGTTAAAAACTATGATATCTTTGAAAATTACAGATCATTAATTTACTTCAAACAGAACACTGAAGGTTTACAGACTAATGATAAAAACATTCAGGTTGAAACATTGGAAAATGGTGCTTTGTTGAAGTATAAGGTAATGTGCCAAGGAAAAGAATATGTTATCATCCATGGCAATGGTTTATGTAAGAATGTTCCAGTTGATCTTTCTGGATATAATGTCTTCTTAGATACACAGGGATGTTATTATGGAATGGTCGGTTCAGTAACCATATTCCCATATCAGACATTAATTCTGGAAAAATAAAAACAAACCTCTTTGAAAAAGAGGTTTTCTTATGGCTAAAATTGTATAATATATACATAAAAAGGTATAAAAATGGAACAGATTTCTTTACTTGAAGACAGAATGAATCAGCCTTTAGCCGTCAGATTAAGACCACAGACTCTTGATGATTTTGTAGGTCAGGAAAATTTGGTTGGAGAGGGGAAAATCATCAGAAAGTTAATTGAATCAGACAGCGTCTCGTCAATGATTTTCTGGGGCCCTCCAGGAGTTGGAAAAACAACTTTGGCTAATATCATCGCCCTTAACACAAAATCAGAATTTGTGAATTTTTCAGCTGTCACAAGTGGAATAAATGAAATAAAAGCTGTAATGAAGGAATCAGAAGACAGAAGAAAAATGGGTCAGAAGACCATTCTGTTTGTCGATGAAATTCATAGATTTAACAAAGCACAACAGGATGCCTTTTTACCATATGTTGAAAAAGGCAGCATTATCTTAATTGGTGCCACAACAGAAAACCCTTCATTTGAAGTTAATAACGCCTTATTGTCCAGATGTAAAGTTTTCGTTTTACATGAATTAACAACTGATGACATTATGAAGCTGCTTAATAGAGCATTAACTTCACCAGAAGGCTTTGGAAACAGTAAGATTAATATTTCAGAAGAAAACTTAAAAGCTATTGCCAACTTCTCAAATGGCGATGCCAGAAATGCTCTTTCAACATTGGAAATGGTCATTTTAAACAGCGATAGTGTAAATGGTGAAATTAATGTAACTGATGAAACTCTTCAGCAATGTATTTCTAAAAAATCATTATTGTATGATAAAGATGGTGAGGAACATTATAATCTGATTTCGGCTTTACATAAATCAATGCGTAACTCTGACCCAGATGCCGCCTTATATTGGTTGACTAGAATGCTGGAAGCAGGTGAAGATCCGTTATATATCGCCAGAAGAGTAACTAGATTTGCCAGTGAAGATATTGGTTTAGCTGATCCAAGAGCTTTAGAACAATGTGTTGCTGCTTACCAGGCATGTCATTTAATTGGTATGCCAGAATGTGGCGTCATTCTTGCCCAGGCGGTTGTTTATGTCTCATTATGTCCTAAATCAAATGCGATTTATGTAGGTTATGAAGCAGCAAGAGAAGATGCTATTAAGCAGATTGATGAACCAGTGCCTTTAGTAATCAGAAATGCCGAAACAAAACTGATGAAACAGTTGGGATATGGCGAAGGATACCAATATGCGCATAACACTAAAGATAAATTAACAAATATGCAGTGTCTTCCAGATTCACTTGTTGGTAGAGAATACTACAAACCAACAACGCAAGGTTTAGAAGCTAAGTGGAAAGAAAGACTAGAATATATTAAGAACTGGAAGAAACAGCACGCTAAATAAGTTCTCGATAGGAGGTCAAGAATATGGAAAAATTTTGCCAGATGTATGGCCCCTACTCAATTACGGCTTAAATGAGCCGATTATATAGACTTCAGAAATGAAGTCTTTCTTTTGGTGAAATTGACTACAAAAAGGAAATCATTTAAAATTTGTTTACACGCAGACTTGTGTGAGAGGTTTAAACAACCACATTGGAAATGTGGCATACGGGAAACTGTATCACAGGTTCAAATCCTGTAGTCTGCGCCATTGTAAATAAAGCCCAAATGGGCTTTTTAATTTAAATGGATAATAATGGTATAATATTTTTAAATAAGTAGGTGGCTAATATGGTAAATAATCTTATTGAGCAAATGTATGAGAATGTTTTAAATGAAGTTAATGATCTTGTAAAAGAGAATAAAATACAGCAGGCAAAAGAAAAACTGGAAAACTATGTTGAATCATTTCGTGACAGCAATTTATATTGCGAAACAGAAAATACGACATACAAGTATTTCTATTCACCATTTGAAAAAGACCTATATCAATATTATTTAAAGCCAACAAAAAAGGTCGATGCCCCAATGATTGATATGACAAATTTATATCTTGCTTATGGGTCTATCCTTTTAGAATTAAAAGAAGTTGGTGAAGCTCAGTATTATTTAGGAAAAGCTGTTTATTATAACCCAGTAAATGCGGCTACAAATTTTGAATATATTGAAACATACCGTTATAACAACGATATGGAAACCTTCTACAGCAAAACCAAGGACTTCGCGAAATTTTGTTATAAAAAAGATGACTTTTCAAGAATATTAAGAAATTTTGGTTATTATTTCATCGAGCAAGGTATATATGATGTGGCATATAGCTGTTATATGTTATCAATGGTTGTAAATGGCAAAGAAAACGAAAAAGCAATACAGGAGTTAAACTATATTGATCAGAACTATGATGGAGAAATACCAACTGCTTCAGAAGGCATTAAACTTTTGAAGGAATATGATATTGATTTCAATATTTGTCCAGAAACCATAACTTTAGCAATTGAGAATTATAAACATTACTATATGGAAGGAAATAAGGAAGCTTCTTTATACTATTTACAGGTTTATTATCAGATGACTGGTGATGAAGAGGCCTTAGAACAAATTAATGAGCTTAAGGAGGAACTACAATGAACAAATATATCAAGGGACAAATTGATATAACTTCAAACTATTTAGACACTTTTAAACAAGCTTGTTATATGGCTGCTTTGCAGGATGATGGCAAGGTTGATGGAGATGAGAAAAAGCTATTAGATGAAATCAATAAATTAACAGACGAATACAAAAAGAAACTTAATAAGTTGAGATAAGAAAATTATTTATTGGAATTTCACATATTTTACTTTTTTAAATGATAATATTAATACATTAACAGAGGACGGATAATATGGACGTATTTGCTAGAATATTAATTATTGCTGCTGTGGCGCCTTGTGTTGCCTTTATGATTTACGTGTATCGTAAAGACAGAGTTGAAAAAGAACCTTTAGGATTACTATTACTATTATTGGTTGGCGGTTTTATTGCTACCGGTTTAGCAATGGTTTTAGAATTGGTATCAACCAAGATTCTTAGCAATGTTTTCTATTCATATTCAATGTTATATTATGCTATCGAAAACTTCTTATGTGTTGGTTTTGTTGAAGAATGGTCAAAATACATATTCTTAAAATTATTCACTTGGAAAAACAATAATTTCAATTGTACATTTGATGGCATTATCTATTCGGTATTTGTTTCTCTTGGCTTTGCCATGTTAGAAAATGTTTTATATGTTTTACAAGGTGGATTAAAAACCGCAATGCTAAGAGCCGTTCTTTCAATTCCTGGCCATGTTTCATATTCTGTCATTATGGGTCTATTCTATGCATATGCAAAGAAAGCTCAAGTTCAAGGAAACAATTTGCTGTCAAAGAGATTACGTTTGGCAGGGTTGCTGTTAGCGTCAGTAGTTCATGGATTATTTGATTTCTGTCTAACAGTTGATAACGAGATCTATATTGTAGTATTCGCAGTATTGGTAGTCGTTTTGGACATCTCAATGTTTGCGATAGTTAGAAAAGAATCAAAAAATGATGATTTCCTTGAAGAAGAGGAAAAAGTCATTGAGGAAAGAAATACAGATTTCGTTGATTGGAACTAAAAAGATGGGCAATTGCCCATCTTTATTTTAACTAGCATATTGAAGCTGAAGCTTCTTTCTTCTTACTAATTCTTTAGCTGTAGACTTGTCTGTAATAAGGACATTAATGCGATTTGTGGCAAGAGCTCCTAAAATAGCGTCTATCTTTTCTTTACCATAAGCAACAGCTATGATAATTGTTTTATCAGAGAAATCATCAAGTTTGATAGCTAATGTCCTATCGTCGCCAGAGAATCCAACGTTCTTACCTTCTGCATTTACAATTGATCCGCAGCAGGAGACGACAGCGTTTTTCTCCTCAAGTTCCAGTAAGTTCTCTTCTGTTAAGAAGCCAGTTTCAAACAATGTTGCAGTTTTGTCTTTTACATGTCCCATACCAACCAAAACAACATTAGCTTTCTTAGCCATTTTAACAACATCACGAATTTCTGGCTCTGCTAAAATGATGTCTCTGATTTCTTTAGAAGAAACGGCAGAAGGCACTGAGAGCAGGTAAGAAGAGGCATTCCATTTGTTGGAAAGATTGGTTACAGATGCCATGGCCTGCCATCTGGAGTTTTTAGGCCCAATAGATCCTACTACCGGGACCAATGTAACACCTCTTCTGTTGATGTTTGGTATGTGGTCAGTTGCATGGAAGAGAGTTTTTCCAGAAGATACACCAACGATATCATCATCTCTTATGAATCGTCTTAATACTTCACCAGAAGTCTGACCAACTCTTTCATAGAATTCTTCAAGGTCAGAACCCGCATCATCAACAATCGCACAGTCGGTTAATCCGAATAACTCTCTCATGCTTTTTTCAATTTCATAAGCTTCAACTTCAGAGTCCTGAATTTGAATAGAAACAACACCTTCCTCAATAGCTTTTGAAAGTAATCTGGATACTTGTGATCTTGACAATCCTACAACAGATGCAATCTCATCCTGAGACTTATTTTCCTTATAATAAAGGGATGCAATTTTAACAAGTAATTCACGTTTTGTATTAGTTAACATATAAATATGATAACAAAATCAAGAAAAATGCGCAAATGTGCAAGCTTAGAAAGAAAGTGCAATTTTGGTCAAAAAACATGCACAAATGTGCTTACATTGGTAGCAGTTGTATTTGTCCAATAATTATCAAAGAAAATGTGCAAAATTGTGCATTTGTAAGGAATATGTGTATATTAAACCCCTTACAATTTGAATAAATGTGCAATTATGTGAGAATTATGTTTGACAAAACATATTGTCGTGCTCATAATTAAGGTATCTATTGGAAAATGTGTATTTTCTTAAAATTGGTTATTGGTGCATATGCACACGGTAATAGATTAAGTATCAAGATTATTTAATCTGGACTTTAAAGATTTCAAAACGAAAGGAGGAAAATTTTTTATGGTCCTACAGGCTATTTTAGTTGCTATCATTTCAACTATTTCTGGCTGGTGGTTCTCTCATTTAATTACTAGAACTTGGCTGTATCCTATTTGGAACGGTTTCTTAGTTGCATTAGTAATGGGTGAACCTATCGAAGGTATGAAGATCGCAGCTGCTATTAACTTACCATTAGTTGGTTTCGTTACTGCAGGTGGTTCAATGCCTTCAAACGCACAGTTCGCAGGTTCAGTAGGAACTGCATTAGCTATTGCAGCATTCAAGGCTAACGGTTCTATGACAGTTGAACAGTGTGTAGCTATTTCTACTATTGTTGGTGGATTTGGCACATTCGTATGGACTGCTTATATGACAGTTAACGCTAACTGGGTTCATATGGCAGACAAGTTCTTAGCAGAAGGTAACATCAAGATGGTTAGAGTTATGAACTATGTTCCTTCATGCTTAGTATCAATCGTATTAAATGGTATTCCAGGCTTCTGTGCAGTTATGTATGGTGAAGCATTCGGACATGCCCTGGCTGCATTCCCTCAGTGGATTATGGATGCATTCACATTAGCAGGTGGTATCCTTCCAGCATTAGGTATTGGTATGCTGTTGAACTACCTTGCAAAAGACAAGATTTATCCATACTACTTCCTAGGTTTCGCATTAAGCGCATTCTTCGGAATTTCAACAATGGAAATCGTTGTATGTGGTGTTATCATCGCAGCTATAGTTTACTTAAACGGTAACAAGGAGGTTGCATAATGCCTAATTTATCAAAGAAAGATTTAGTTAAGAACTGGGCTTTAGGTTACTCATCAGAGTGCTGTTACAACTATGAACGTTTACAGGGTTTAGGTAACACTAACTCATTCATGCCTATTATCAAGGCTTTATATCCTGAGGAGAAACAGGCTGAAGAATTAAAAAAATACTTAGTATTCTTCAACACTGAGCCTTCTTGGTTAGGTACTTGTATCCATGGTATTACAGCTGCTATGGAAGAAAAGAGAGCTAATGGTGAAGAAGTATCTGCTGAAGAAATTCAGGGATTACGTTCTGCATTAATGGGTCCTTTAGCTGGTATGGGTGACATCGTTTCACAGTCAATTGCTTACCCAATTCTTGCTGGTATTTGTATCCAGTTCGCTTTAGACGGCAACGTTTTAGGCCCAATCTTATTCGAAGTTGTTTATAAGGTTCTTATGATCGGCTTAGGTTATAACTCTTACATGTTAGGTTATAACAAAGGTAAGGATGCTATCGTTGACCTGTTAAGATCAGGTATCTTCGACAGAATTCTTGAAGCTGTATCAATCGTTGGCTTAATGGTAGTAGGTTACATGACTTACTCTAACGTAGCTATCGACTTAAGCTTCATTAAGTGGGAAGTTGAAAACGCTCAGGGTTCAGTTGGATTCAACCTTCAGGAAAAACTGTTCGACAGCATTTTCCCTGGTTTATTACCACTGATTACTGTTCTGTTAATCTCTAGCTTACTTAAGAAGAAAGTTAAACCAATCACAATCATCTTATTCGTATTTGTTATCTCATTCGTATTAATCGGTATCAAGTACTTATTAGGCGGTTACGCTGGTTAATAATTGATTAACTTATAATAATTGTGCGGGGAGTGCTAAAATATGTAAGGGCACTTCCCCGCATTATTATTAACTGAAAGAAGGTATTAAATATATGAAGAAATTAGGTATATATCCTTCAATTATGTGTTGCAAACCATGGGATGTAAAAGCATTTATTGAAAAGTTTGAAGAGTATGATATTACATCAATTCATTTTGATGTAATGGATGGACATTATGTTCCAAACGTTATGCTTGGTTCAGCATTTTTTAAAGATATTGCAAGCATTACAAAACTTCCAATTGATGTACATCTTATGACACTTGAACCTGAAAAGTTTGTTGAATATTTCCCATTTAGAGAAAACGACTATTGTTGCTTCCATCCAGAAACAACAAATCAACCATATCGCCTGCTTCAGCAGATAAAGAGCAAAGGAGTAAAAGCGGGATATGCAATTTCACCAGCAACATCAATTGAATACATTAAAAACAGTTTAAGTGTACTTGATTATGTTTTGGTAATGTCTATAAATCCTGGTTTTGCCGCTCAGAAAATGGTCCCAGATCATTTGCCTAAACTAAAAGAAATTTCTGAGCTTTGCGCAAAAGCAGATCATAAGATTGAAATCATAGTAGATGGAAATACGACTGCCGAAAATACAAAGAAAATGATAGAAAATGGTGCTGATGGCGTTGTTGCCGGTACATCATCACTTCTCAAATATGGTCCTGAGACTTTTGATAAGTACTATCATGACTATATGGAAGCAATTAAATAACATCTATTTAAAATAATAAATAATTGAATTAAAGGAGAGATAATATGGAAGAGAATCTAGTATTCGTAAGAATTGACGACCGTTTAATTAACGGCCAGGTAATGACAGCGTGGTTAAAAACTTATACAAATGTTAAACACATTTTAGTTGTTGATGACTTTACTGCAAAAGACCCATTTATGACAACAATGTTTGAATTATTAATTCCAAAGGGAATCACAATTGAAATCAAATCAGTACAGGATGCTATCACTGTTGTTAAAAATGGTTTAAGCAAGCCAACAATGTTAATTGCTAAAAACCCAGCTGCCATTAGAGACTTGATTGAAGGCGGTGTTGATATTGATAAGTTCAATATCGGTGGAATGGGTATGTCTGGTAAGAGATATAAATTCTACAGAAACATCTCTGCAGATGATGAAGAAAGACAAATCTTAAGAGACCTTAACGCAAAAGGCGTTAAAATTGAAATTCAGATTATTCCTGCACAGGAGTGCGTTGACGTATCACAGTTGTTAAAGTAGGTTGGTGATTATTTATGAAAGCTGCTCGTTTACATGCAATAGGCGATTTCCGCATTGATGAAGTGGCCATCCCTGAATTATCAGGTGAAGAAATTCTTGTTGAAGTGGGCGCTTGTGGTATTTGTGGATCCGACATACCAAGAATATTCCAATTAGGTACATCAAGACAGGACTATCCTTTAACAATAGGACATGAATTTTCTGGCACAATTGTTAAGGTTGGACCTGATGCAGACCAGTCACTTGTTGGCAAAAGAGGCGCTTTGTTCCCATGCATTCCTTGCATGAAATGTGACCCTTGCAAACATGGTGATTATGTCATGTGCGAAAACTATGGGTATCTTGGATCTAGAAACGATGGAGGTTTTGCAGATTACTGCAAGGTTCCTAGTGCATTCAATTTCGTGGAATCAACAAATCAACAGATTCCATTAGAAGCACTAGCTATGACTGAACCATGTACAGTTGCTCAACATGCCGTTAGAAAAGGTGGAGTTACTAATGGCCAATATGTTGCTATTTTTGGTGCTGGTCCTATCGGCATCATGGCTGCTAGATGGTGTAAGTTATTTGGGGCTAAACCTTTATTGTTTGATGTAGTTGATGAAAAGATTCAGTTTGCTACTGAACGTGGTTGTGAAGCTAGAAATAATAGAACAGGTAATCCTGTTGACCTGATTAAGGAATTCACAGGCGGAAAATTAGCAGATGTTGTTATTGAAGGAACTGGCTGTGGCCCAGCTTTAGGCCAGGCAATTGAGTGCTGCAAAACATTTGGAACAATTGTTTTAATGGGTAATCCAAGTGGAGATACACAAATCAAGTTAAAACAGCATTCAATGTTATTGAGAAAAGAACTTACACTTGTAGGCATCTGGAATTCTCATTATTTTGATATCCCAGTTAATGAATGGAAAGTAACTGTTGAAAATCTTGATAATGGAAAGATTCAGGTTACTGATTTAATTACACATAGAACTGATTTAGATGGCTTACCTGCATTATGTCAAGGTATTTATGATCACAGCATTAATATATGTAAAGCTATGTTTGTAAAATAGAATGAAAAAAAAGAGCGAAAAAGTAACAATAACAGGTGAAGAATACAGCGATATTCTCGTTGATATTCTTCATGAATACTACAACCGTATTGTCTCAGATGATGACATCTTTTTAGCTTTGGATTTAAAGAGAAAGGGTACAGGAAAGTTTGCTGTTGATCTTTCAATCGTATTAGCAGTTATGGCTTTAAGACTTTTCTCACTAAAACATAATAATGATGGATTAAAAGGTTTTACTAGAAATCATATTCTGCAAAAAATTGAAACTTCAATTTTTAAATTTGATGGTACAGAAAAAGATAACTATGAAGACCTTTTCGACCAGAAATATAATATGTTTGCTTCATTAGTTCAAAAAGAAAAGACTTCATATGATGTTAGAACAGCTTTTGTTGGATTTGCTAGATATTTAGTATCTCAATATTCTGATAAAGATGAAGAAGAAAATTCAGAAGTTATCCAAAAGATGTCAGCACACATTGTTGAATATGGAGAAATAATATCAAAATTTATTGCTAATTCAAAAATTAAAACAGGTAGTGCATTGGTTGGAAAATATGAGTATGTAGTTAAAATGTAGAATTTGGGAGGTGCTTCATGAAAGCTGCTGCTATTACTGAGGTAGGGAAATGCGAACTAATTGATATTCCAATTCCTGAGGTCAAAGAAAACGATATTTTAATTAGAATTAGAGCATCGGCTTTATGTACTTTTGAACAAAGAATGTTCTATGGTGAGAAAAAATGCCCTTATCCATTTGTAGGTGGGCATGAACTCTCAGGTACAATAGAAAAAATCGGTTCATTAGTAAATCCTGAAGAATTCCCAATAGGGGCGAAAGTTAGCGGTAGAACACAGGTTTCCTGTGGAACTTGTTATCATTGTAGTAGAGGCGAGTATGCATTATGTACTCATCTTGGCGATTATCGTTATAACGGTCCTGATTTCTATGGTTTTGGTGGATTAGGCGAGTACATCGCCTTAGATAAATCACAAGTATTTAGATATAAAAGTGACGTTTCATTTGAAGAAATGTCTTTAACTGAGCCTGTTGCTTGTGTTTTAAATAGTGTTTCAATCGCAAATCCAAAAATTGGAGATGACGCTTTAGTAATCGGTGGAGGTATTATGGGTCAGCTCCATTTAATGTTGCTTAAAAAGAGAGGATGTAGAACAATTTTATCTGAACCTGATAGTAAAAGAAGACAATTTGCATTAGAACACGGTTGTGATATTGTAATCGATCCTACCAGTGAAAAGCTTGGGGATAGAATTAAAGAATTAACTAATAATATTGGTGTTGAGACTATTATTAATACAACAGCAATCCCAGCTGTTGAGCAAAATGCTATTGGTTATTTAGCTCCATTAGGAACTTTAGTAACATATTCGTCTCAACATCCTGATTCACCAGTTGAGTTCTCTCCTAACTGGTTGCATAGCTCGGAAAGTAAATTAACCGGTTCTGTTAATCCTTCAATTGCTTCATTTAACCAAGCTGTTCAGGTTATAGATAAAGGTATCATTAATGTTAAAGATTTTGTATCTAAAGTGTACGATATAGAAGATTGTAATGAAGCTTTTGAAGCAGCATTAGGTACAGAAACATATAGAGTAGTAATAAAAATGTAGGTGATAATATGTTATATACAATGAAAGAACTGTTGCTGGAAGCAACAAAAGAAAATTATGCCATAGCAGCGCCAAACTGTTTTAATGAATTGGATGCAAGAGCATATATTGAGGCTGCTGAAGAGTTAAAAGCTCCAATTATTTTGGATGTTCTTTATGATGCACATCCAGATTTAAACTTCTATGTTCATATGCTCAGATATTTAGCTGAACATAGCAGTGTTCCAATTGCGATCAATTTAGATCATGGCGGAGAAAAGAAACAGCATATTCAAGCAATTCAAGCCGGATTTACTTCCGTAATGGTTGATAGATCAGCAGAATCATTTGAAAACAATGTTAAAGGGGTAAAAGAGATTGTTGATATTGCGCATCAATGTAATGTATCCGTTGAAGCTGAACTTGGCCATGTAGGTCAAGCCAGCAATTACCAACATGATGGTAATGATAAATTGACCACTCCAGAAGAAGCAAAACTGTTTATCGAATTAACAGATGTTGATGCTCTAGCGGTTGCTATTGGTACAGCTCATGGTGCATATCCAAGAGGTTTTACTCCATATTTAGATTTTGACAGACTCGCTGAAATCAAAAAGACTACGAATAATTTCCCATTAGTATTACATGGTTCTTCAGGAACAAAACTTGAAGATTTAGAAAAAGCTTGTAGTATGGGTATTAATAAGGTAAATATTTGTAACGATTTATGTAAAGCTACTGTTTATACTCTCAAAGAAACAGACTTAGAAGGACAAAATGCCTATGATGTCTGGAAGGTTGCCAAAGAGGGAGCAAAACAGAAACTTAAGGAAATGATACAAATCTACGGAAGTGTAGGAAAAGGAAAATAAATATGGCAAAAAAAGAACGTGAAATTAAATTCAACGATGGTGTTTACCAGGATTCTGTGGGCCGTAATGTCATAGTAGACCGTTTAACTAATACTATGTACATCGTACCTAAATCAGGTAACAAACAATTCAATATCATGAGAGCAAGAAATGCTTTCGTAATTGCGATTGGTATGGCTGCAGGAGCATTCATTTCCCTTCCTGTAGGTGTAATTGCTTTAGTAGTATGTTTCATTGCTGCTGAATGTTTCTATCGTCTTGTTTACTTAAAGAAACTTCAAAAAGTTACTGATGAAAAGCTCCCTGATAAACCATCACTGTTAGAAAAATATGCAGGTGATAATGATGGCACTTTGATTTTAATGGGTGTCTTATCAATTGCTATGATGGTTATTTTACCTTTATATCTAAAACAGGAAATTACAGATTTTAATAGCGCCTTAACTTTTAAGG
>R21__coassemble_1651_pt1 | contig 14571 bp, 12 predicted proteins | sample R21__metabat2_high_PE_038 | metagenome-assembled genome bin R21 | reverse complement strand
CTTTGTAAGGTGTCTGAACGAAGACTGTAACAACATCATTAACCTTATGGTCTAATAAGGCGATTGCTAGAGGTGTTTCGTTAGAAAGCATACCGTTGATTGGGTCAGCTTCAACTGTACCAACAATCTTATATGTTTCCAGTTCATGTTCGTCCTGAGTTTCAATAGTAACTACTGAACCTAATCTGACAACTTTCTTGCCTTTTGACTTAGTGTTCTGATCGATAACTTCAAGATTGCTGAGCATGTAGTCAAGTTCTTTGATTCTTGCTTCTACTCTTGCCTGATGATCTCTAGCTGCATCATAGTCAGCATTTTCAGAAAGGTCACCCTGTGCTCTTGCGGCTTTTAATTCTTCAATAACCTGGTCACGTTCTACATGTACCAAGCGGTCATATTCTTCTTGTAAGTCGAGTCTACCTTGTTCAGTAACGACGATTTTCTGTTCTTCCATGTTTATCACTCCCGTCTACAAATTATATCACAAAGGTTAAACTAATCAACCTTATGTTCGAGTATTGAACTTATCTTTGTTAAAAGTAAATCCATGGCAACTTCATTATGGGATCCCTCAGGAATAATGATGTCGGCATACTTCTTAGAAGGTTCAATGAATGCTTCATGCATGACCTTAACTGTAGTTAAGTACTGGTCACATACTGATTCAATTGTTCTTCCTCTTTCTTTAACATCTCTTTTCAATCTTCTGATGAAACGAACATCAGCTGCTGTATCAACGAAGACCTTCATGTCTAATCTCTTTCTTAACTCTTCACTCTCTAAAACGAACAGTCCTTCAAGAATGATGACATCAGCAGGATTGACAGTCTCAATGATTGAACTTCTAGTGTGGTTGACATAGTCGTATGTTGGCTTCTGAATAGTTTCACCAGCTATTAACTTGTCCAGCTGTTCAATTAATAAGTCATTGTCAAAGGCAAACGGATGGTCATAGTTTGTCTTTACTCTTTCTGAGAAAGGTAAATGTGACTGGTCTTTGTAATAGTCATCCTGTTTGATGATGATTACTGACTTGTTGTCATTGTACTTATCAGATAAGATGTTTGAAATAGAAGTCTTTCCACTTGCCGTTCCACCGGCGATTCCAATGATAATTGGTTTTCCCATAAGCTACCTCTTTTTACTTTAGTAATAATAATGATCACAGTTGTAGTTATGCTCGTCTAATGTCTTAGCATAGTACATTTTTCCTGTGTTAATGTTAGCCATGAAATAATAGTAATCTGTGTTTTCAGGGTTTAAAGCCGCATTGATTGCTCTTTCTCCTGGATTACAGATAGGTCCAACAGGTAGACCATAGTTTAAGTAAGTGTTGTATTTAGATGAAACGTTTGGATTTGTTTCACAATCCTGCCAGTCATTGAACTTGTCATATAAGGCATAGCAGACTGTAACAGATGATTGTAATGGCATCCAGATATCCAAACGGTTATGGAAGACTGAACTTACTAACTTCATGTCTTCTTCCGTTCCGGCTTCAAAGTTAATAACGGATGCTAAAGTGAAGATTTCAAAAGTGCTGTATCCACTGTTTTCAATTTCCGTCTTATATTTTTCGTAAATATATTCTGTGTGGTCAAGAATTCTTTCGGTAATCTGTTTTACTGATGAGTTAGCATAGAAAGAATATGTTTCTGGGAAAATAAATCCTTCCAGGTAACAATGTTGTGAGTTATAAATCTCATCAGTTAAACAATCATACTTGTTAATCAGATATTCAATATAACTTGGATTGTTCCACTGAACTAAGAACATATCGGCATCAATGCCTGTAGACTGCTGTAAAGCATAGGCAGCATTTTTAGCCCACATTCCTTCAACGATTGTGCAGGTAATCTCATCAGCAACCGCATTGGAGTAATCACAAATATGGGCAAAGATTTCTTTGGTATCCCAGCTAGCGTCTAAGATATAGTTGCCATAATAGTATTCGTCAATCTTGTTTAATTTGACGAAAATCTTTGCAACCTGGCTGTTTCTGATTAAACCAGCTTCGTAAAGTTCGTCGATAATCTGATTTAAATCCTCTCCCTCTTCAATAGTGAAAGAGACTTCTGTCTTTTGATATGCAACCTGTTTTAAGTTTTTGCGGTAGAAATTGTATGCATAAAGGAAAGCACTAGAAACTAAGACTAGAAATCCTAAAATGCCAACAAGAACTAACTTACCGGTATTAGATTTCTTCTTCGTCTTCTTCATTTTGATTTTCCTCTAAGTTCCACTCTTCTAAAATAGCTTCTATGAATTCCCATTCTTCCTCAGTTTCAACTTCATATAACTGTAAAGTATTTTCATCATAGCTTGAACAATATACGTCACCCTCTTCATTAAAAGGATCAGTATAAAGTACATATTTCTTATTGAATTCTGGTGATTCAATGGTAAAAAGGATTTCCATTTTTACTTCTGAACCATCTTCCTTAGTAATAAGGATTTCTCTGTTTTCGTTATCCATTGTCTTCTCCTAGTATATGGAATCAAGATAACCCTGCAGAATAACTACAGCAGCCATTGTATCAACCATACTTTTTCTTTTGTTGCGGTTCATATTTGAAGCAATCATGCCTTTTTGGGCAGCAACTGTTGAAAGACGCTCATCCCAATAGATGCACTGAATGTTTCTTTGCTCTTTCAGCATTTCACCAAAGTCACGGCTGATTTCAGCTCTGATTCCTTCATCGCCATTCATATGCTTTGGTAAACCGATGACAACCTTTTCGACCTTGTTCTGATCAATCAACTTAACAATTTCATCACAACATGTCTGGTAATCATCCTCTTCAAATCTGATTGTTGTAATACCACTGGCAATCATGCCTAAAGCATCGCTAAGTGCGACGCCACAGGTACGACTTCCCAGGTCTAAACCCATAATTTTATTCATTGTCGTTAAGATAACTCCTGACTATTTCTTTCAAGATTTCATCCCTGTCCACTGTCTGGATCATTGTACGGGCATTCTTGTAGCTGGAAATATATGCCGGGTCATTGGTGATCAGATATCCCACTATCTGAACAACAGGGTTATAACCACGTTCCAGTAATGCCTCATTAACGCTGTTCATAATAAATTTGATGTTAGCCTGTTTTAATTCATCTGAATCAAATACGCGTGTTCTAGTCTGACTATCTGCCATATCCAATACCTCCATTTCCATTTTACTTTAATAATTTCAATAAATAAAGTTATTTAACTTGCAGCAACTGCTTAACAGCCTTAACTGCTTCTTCAACTTTGCTGACATCCTTACCACCAGCACTTGCCAGATCAGCTCTGCCACCGCCATTACCACCGCATGCTACAGCTGCTGTTTTAACGATATTGCTTGCTGTAAAGCCCTGCTTAACAGCACTTTCGCTACATGCTGCTACAAACATTACCTTATCAGTAACTGTGTACAGTAAGACAACGCCATCATGTAACTTTTCTGCCAACTGGCTTGCTAATGGTTTAACTTCTGAAGATTCAACATCAACCTTCTTAATTAAAACTTTAACTGAACCGTTATCAACTGCTTCTTTAACGATTTCATCACTTGCTGAAGCATTTAACTTATCCTTTAATTCATTAATCTGCTTATTTAATGAAGCATTATCAGCAATTAATCCTTCAACCTTTTCATTAATCTTAGGCAATGAAGTAACCTTAACCATACCAGCTAACTGTTCTAACTGCTGCTGTAATGCTAAGTATTCCTGGTAAGCACCAAATGAAGTCTTAGAAGTAATTCTCCTGATACCTGAACCAACTGATTCTTCAGTAACAATCTTGTATACACCAATTTCTGAAGTGTTAGAAACATGAGTACCACCACATAATTCCTTAGAGAAATCACCCATTGATACTACTCTAACTTCATCATCATATTTCTCATCGAATAATGCCATTGCACCACTGTGCTTAGCAGCTTCAACATCCATGATTTCTGTAACAACTGGTAAGTTGTAAGAAATCTGTAAGTTAACTAATCTTTCTACTTCCTTTAACTGCTGTTCAGTTACTTTTTCATAATGAGTGAAGTCGAAACGTGCATAATCAGCACAGACATATGAACCAGCCTGATGAACATGACTGCCGACGACTTTCTGTAAAGCAGCTTGTAATAAGTGTACTGAAGAGTGGTTAGCCTTAATTAAGTTACGCTGGATTCCATCAACCTTTAATGTGAATTCATCACCAACTTTAATAGCGCCCTTTTCAACTTTTACATGATGTAAAAACTGCTTATTAGGAGCTTTACTGACCTTAACAACATTAGCAACTACATTTTCATTTTCAATGACGCCTGTGTCATAAATCTGTCCGCCACTTTCTGCATAGAAGCAGCTTTCATCAAAGGCAACTTCACCTTCATCAACAATTTCATCAACCTTTACACCATTAACAAATAAGCCGGTAACCTTACCATTATTAGTAATAGTTTCATAGCCTCTGAACTTGAATGGTGCTTCGAAGTTCATTAAATCAACAGCCTGAGTTCCCATTGACTGGTCATCAGCTCTTGCTTCTCTTGCTCTTGTTCTTTGTGCTTCCATTTCCTTATCGAAGCCAGCCTGGTCAATGCTGAAACCTTTTTCTTCAGCAATTTCTTTAGTTAATTCTAATGGGAAGCCATATGTGTCATATAACTTGAAGGCAACTTCACCAGCAATAACCTTTGAATCATTTGATTCAAGAACCTGGTTAAGAAGCTTTTCACCCTCAGTTAATGTCTGAGCAAATCTTTCTTCCTCTGACTTAACTAACTTCTGGATGTATTCAACCTTACCTAATAAGTAAGGATAGAAGTCCTTCATGTTTTCAGCAACTACAGGAACTAATTTGTACATGTAAGCATCTTTGATGCCAAGTTTCTTAGAATATCTTACTGCTCTTCTTAAAACACGTCTTAAGATGTATCCTCTACCTTCATTAGAGAAAGTAGCACCATCAGCTAAAGCGAATGTGACAGTTCTGATATGGTCAGCGATTACTCGATAAGCCATCTTGTTTTCGCCTTCATATTTCTTTTCACTCATTGCTTCTGTAGCACGGATGATAGGAAGGAATAAGTCTGTATCAAAGTTAGTTTCACCACCCTGAACCATACAAGTAAGTCTCTCTAAGCCCATACCTGTATCAATGTTCTTCTGTGGTAATTCCTTATAGTCTTTTCTTTCAACGCCTTCTTGTGAGTTGTATTGTGAGAATACGTTGTTCCAGATTTCGATATAACGGTCATTTTCCATTTCCTTGAAGAATAAGTCTTCGCCAATTCCTTCAGGGTCAAATTCTGGTCCTCTGTCGTAATAGATTTCTGAGTCTGGTCCACATGGGCCTTCACCGATTTCCCAATAGTTATCATATGACTTTAAGATATGCTTAGGGTTTAAACCGATTTCTTCAGTCCAAATACGATATGATTCATCATCATCTGGATAAATAGTTACATAAATTCTATCTGGGTCAAAACCAATCCACTCAGGTGAAGTTAAGAATTCCCAGCTCATCTTTAATGATTCTTCCTTGAAGTAATCACCAATAGACCAGTTGCCTAACATTTCAAAGAATGTATGGTGTCTGCTTGTCTTACCAACATTTTCAATATCGTTAGTTCTGATACACTTCTGAGCATTAGCAATTCTGTTGCATTTAGGTTTCTCTCTGCCATCCAGATATTTCTTTAATGCGGCAACGCCTGCATTGATCCAAAGTAAAGTTGGGTCATCAACAGGCACTAATGAAGCGCCTGGTTCGATCATGTGCTGATGCTGTTTGAAGTAGTCAAGGAACATACTTCTGATTTCATTACCTGTTAAATATTTCATCGTTTTTCTCCTTCAAATAAAAAACCGTTCCGTTTTTAGGAACGATTTATCGCGGTACCATCCTAATTCATATCTAAAATGATATGCACCTTAATTGTTCCGTTAACGCCAGATTACGTCAGTGTTTGCACTGCCCTATCAGTGAGCTTCGACAATTTCCCATGATGACTTTCACCAACCGTCATCTCTCTACAATTTTCCATTGCCTACTAGTACTGAATACAGTTTCCTGTATGATTATACCACAGCCATCTATTTTTTCAAATAGGTATTAATTTTGTTATTGAACTTACTTATTAAAGTAGTCGCAAATGTATTTGGTAGTAAAGAACCATTGCTGGCTTGCTGAAATATAAGCAACGCCATCGCCATCCTGCCAACCATAATCACCAAACTGACAATGGTTACCACCTTCAATGATGTATTCCACAGTATTCTTTGGCCAATTGACCTTATTCTTGTTATATTCTTCAATATTTAAACATCCATCCTCACTGCCATAGATTGTCACTAATTTAATATCATCACTTACTTCTTTTGAACTGTAAGATGCTAATAGAACTATACCTTCTACACTATCTGAATGATTAATCGCATAATCTGCTGCAACTACTCCACCTAAGGAATGTCCTGCCATGACCCACTTTTTGTAATCATATTCATCTATGAATTTATCAGCCATGTTCATTCCAAATATTGAAAAGCTAAATGGCATATCTGCTAAGAAACAGTCAATACCATTTTCGGCAAGTTGTAACATTAATGGCGCATACCCTTGGCATTCTACCTTTGCTCCTGGATAGAAAACTAATGCCGTATTATTGCCTGGTCCATCAAAGAAATAACCACCATCGACTTTTTCAACAGTAACAGTTTCATTTCCCTTCATGGCTGTTAATGCCGTATCTAAAGCACCATAACTAACACTCATGTATGCCAATGTTGTTGCTACCAACAGTATCAATCCTACTAAAACAGTAAGAAAACCACTTTTTAAAACACGATGTTTCTTTGCGTTTTTAGTTAATAATCTTGCCAAAACAAAACTAATGGCAAAACATACCAATAATGCACCTGTAACAATCAGAATATACTTCATCTTCCCAACCTAGACTTCCTTTCCATTACAGCATAATAAAACTGCCTGACAATAATTGTCGATGGCAGTTATTTTTACCAAAGATCACCGAAATATTCTTTCATTTCGGAATTTGACAGATTGAAGAATGATTTGGTTGAAGATAACAGATAACCAACACGTTTTTGTGAATATTCCCTTATATAAGCAACATCCTCATTGTATTCTTGCATTGAAAAACCCCATCTGTCACGATCACGTTTTATTTCTGGAGCGTAACATTCCATTATCTCATCAAGACGTTTATTGATGTTTTCCAAGCTCCAAGTGTTATTTAGGTTATATGCTAATCTCTCTAACCATAAATCGCAGAATTTTTCACTTCTGAAAAGATTTTTGATAATGTCATTTTCGAATCCCTGACTCGACAATAATCCTAATCCTTCATCATTAGTCAGATAAAGGGTGTAGAAATTGTAGGTGTAGTTATACCATGCCCAGTCCAGGTCATAGAAGATATAATGCAACTTACCATCCTCAATTTCATCACAACTGAAGAAACGGCAGTTTACTAAGTCGTTGTTAGTGACAAAGCTTTCCGCAATCCAGAAGTCACATAAGTTGACCATGTCAATCTTTGAAGCTACATAATCGTAGTTTTTCTCAATTGCCATATCATTGTTACGGACAAATGAACGTAAAGCACCATAATCGGCATATGTCCCAACTGAAGCACCTGTACCAACATTGATTAGATTCAATGAAGAAGTATCAACGTTATAGTGGTTTTCAACAAACTTACGGTTAACTTTTTCACGGATGTTATAAATGCCATGGTACTGGCCATTAACATATAAAATAGCCGGTTTGTAGTCCTGGGTATCAACCGAAGTATATTCACTTAAAAGTGAACATCCTAAGATGTCTCTGACAACGGCTCTATCCTGGTCTTGCGAACCACATCTTAAAACGATGGCATCATAGCAGGCATTATCCCTGTTATCAAACAGATCATAATGTAAAGAAGCAGCACCCCACTGTCTGTCAAAACGTAAGGCATAACTCTTTTTGACTAAGCCTCTTGCTGAACCACCAAACAGAGACAGTGAGCAAGGAACACTGAAACTGGAACCATCTTCGTAAAACTCCACATAAGCCTGCTCTTCATAATCAGTAACCCAGGCATTATAAACGATTGAGTTATAATCCTGTGGATTAAGTGAGACGGAAATGACCGGCATTGTATGGTTTTCGTTGATTATATAGGAATTGACGACCATTTCACTTAAAGTTTCGTTCTTATTGTAAGATCTAGCTTTAATAACGGTCGTCTTAGTTAATTTTAAAGGTGAATCATATTTCTTTGAGGAAGTGGTGGGAATGGAACCATCGGTTGTGTAATAAATTGTCCCATCGGCGCTTAATTCAACAAGGAGGTAATCAATGTCATTGTAGACACCTCCATTTACGCTGAATACTGGTGACTCTGTTACTTTTCTGTTGCCACCATTGTTTGCGGCTAATGGAGTTGGGCTTGTGCTGTAATAGTAGCCACCATCACCATCACGTCCATAAGAACTGTTAAGTGCTAAGTTAGAAATGAAGACTGAATCAATGATTTTGTTGTTGCTGCTTAAGAAGATGGCATCATTTTCACCAATCTTGAAATTAGCATGGTAATAAGTCTTGTTAGTTAATGAAGTATCACCTGAACACATAATGACATATAGCTGATAAGGACCAAGCTGTACTTCAGGTAATCTGTAACAGCCTAAATCATCGTCATCCTTTGATAGACAGTAATCAGATAACATAATTGTCTGATCTGAGTTATTGTATAACTCAATCCAATCATAGTAATGGTTAGAATTCTGAGCTAGATATTTACTGTTATCGCTCATTACTTCATTGATGATTAACCCTTCTTTAAATGGCATGTATTTCTTCTGGAACTGTTCAATTCCTTCACTTGTGTTTTCATAACCGGCAGAAACAATTCCGCTTATTGAATAATCGCCACTATCAGTTCTTACATAAGCTAAACCGTTAGCTAAGTTAGCATAGGAAATATTGCTGACAATTTTGCCATTGTTGCCAAGAATTACTGAACCAGTCTTCTTTGCTAGAGTGAATGAAGTGTAATTGTCTGCTGTATAATCACTTGTTGAATCAGTATATACAACATAAATCTCACCTGGTTTTAAAATCTTATCCGCAAACTGATACTTAAATGGAATATTGATATCATTACTTAAAGAGTAATTCTTTAAGTTAACATCTTTGTTGGAAACATTCTTTAATTCGATAAAGCCATCATATCTGCCATTTTCATTCTGGTAGTTACCATTGTTTCTTGGCAAGAACTCATTAATGACAATTGGGCTTTCTTCTTCAGAAACTAGAGAATCATGATATTGTTGTAAACCGGTAATAGTATTTTCAAATCCTGGAGTAGCATATTGGCAAATTGCCCACTTGCCTTCAGCAGTTCTGTTTAAAGAATAGTTTTTGCTCATGGCAACAGTTGTGATACCATCAATAACCTTACCAAAGCTATTAACTAGAATGACATCTTCTCCACCTTTACTGGAAAGTTTGAATGCAGCATCCAAGTCGCTTCCACCCTCTTTACCAGTCAGATTGACAACGATATAACCTTTTGATGGGATAGTAACATTGCCAAAGGCAAACTTTACTTTTTCTTTGGTATCAGAAAGACCATAACCTGACAGGTTAATGTCTTCATCAGTACCGTTGTATAATTCGATAAAATCAACTGGCTGATTTGAATCATTTAAATAAATACCTGAATTTGAAGAAACAATTTCACTGATGATCAGTTTATTGACATCAGTGATACTGTTGATATCTGGTAAATCTGTAATATCAATAATAGTTTGACTGCCATGTCTGCCTTCAATGAAGAAAGACGACAAAACAAGTACTGCAATCAACAGTACAATCAATAAGATGAATTTAAAATCAAATCTATTTTTTCTTCTTCTAGTCATTTTCATCAAACCTTACTTGTTAATTATAACATAGTTTGTCCAGTTCTATTTGTGAAATGCTTTACCCTTACTTTCAAATTTATTAAAAATGAATTTTGAAATCTGAACAGTTAATTCCCCTAAAATCAAACCGCCAAAAATATCGACGACGACATGCTGCTTAACAAAGACAATGGCAAAACATACTAATGCTGTCAAAATAACCTGGAAAACACGGTAGAACTTGCTGACACCATTAGCTTTTAAAGCTGCTCTAGTGCACATATATGATCTGTAAACGTGTAATGATGGGAATAAGTTTGTTGGTTCATCAACGGAATAAATAAACTTAATCAGAAAACCTAATACACCATTAAGTTGTAAATCTCCTCTGTCCATTGTTGTAGGATAAAAGATAAAAAACAACATACTTATTACTAAACCAAAAACCTCAGCTAATAAATACTTATGTAAAAATCTGTTATCCTGATGAGCAACAACGATGTAGTTATATGCCCACTGGAAGAAAGCAGCATAATAAACAAGAATAAAAACAGGTATAAACGGAATCTTTGCGTCTAAACTATTACCCATAAGATGATAATCACCGACAACAAAAACTTTAGGTAGATAATAAGCTACCGCATTTATACCAACAACAATCAGGATGGCCTTTAAAGAGTCACCTGGGAATAACTTCTGAATAAACTTTTTCATAAAATCTTCAATCTTTTCTAGGCTTGCACCTTGTATTTATATTAATACTATTTTTCAAATAATCAATTACTCGCCAATTCTTCTGTGATAGATATTTGTTTCCGTAACAATGCAATCAAGGTAAACATCATTTTCTTCCATGATGATTCCATCCAGTTTCTGTGCTTCAAATGCTACACCAACCTTATAGCCCTGGTAGTCCTTTAAATACTTATCATAATAGCCGCCACCATGACCTAATCTTCCACATTTTTCATCAAAGCCTAATAGTGGAACAATTACCACATCAAAAGCTTCCTTGTTCATCATCATTGCATCAGCCCTGTTAGGTTCCCTGATACCATACTGATTTAAAACATACCTAGCATTTTTACTGATATACCCTTCCATTTCACCATTAAGGCACACAGGATAAGCTACTATTTTTCCCATTTTCTCCATGGTACCGTTGATTTCATCAAGATTTACTTCATTATTGCTTGCCAGATAAGAAAGAACTGTATCAGCACAACGGATTTCCATAAGCTCAAATAGCTTTTCACTTACCATTTGGGAATAATATATCTTTTCTGTAACCGATAAATTCCCAACCTGTAATTTAGCCTGCTGTCGTTGTTGTTGTTTACCACTCATCATTTTCTAACAGCCTCTCTTTCAAAGTTGTTTTACGGACAAAGTGGTCCTTGCGGGTAATTCCTTTATAGAAGGCGCTCTTTTCACCAATGAAAACCAGACTCTTATAAGCACGTGTAACAGCCGTATAAATTAATCTTTTCTGTAACATGATGCCATATTCATTATCTAAAGGCATGATAATTATCGGATACTCACTGCCTTGTGATTTATGAACGGAAATACAATAAGCATGAGTGATATTACCAAATGTTTCTCCAGTATATTCAACAATTCTTCCATCAAAATCAACAATGACCCTGTTTTGGTTGTTGATATCCTCATTGGCATAAATTACCTCAATGACAATACCGATATCACCATTGTATACATCATCGTCCGGCTGGTTTTTCAACTGGATGACCTTATCATTTTCTCTAAATGTGCGATATCCAACCTGGATTTCCTTCTTACCTTTTTCTTTTGGATTAAATTGTTTCTGTAAGGCAACATTGAAATTATCAATGCCATTTAGTCCCATATGTTTTGGTGCTAATACCTGCACATTCATAAAGCCTTCTGATAAACTTTCATAATTTTCCAATGCTTTACCTACAACCTGTAGGGTAAGACGTTTAATGTCTAAAGGATTACATTCGATAAAACGGATGTCCTTGTCAGTTGGAATATCCTGGCAGCAGTCATTTTTAATGTCGTAAGCCAAAGAGATAATGTCACTGCCCTCTTTCTGACGATAGATTTTTTCCAGTTTAATGACTTTAAACATATCGCTTTCTAAGAAGTCTCTCAAAACAGCACCCATGGCAACTGAAGGTAACTGATCAGGGTCACCAATGATAACCAGTTTCTTTAAATATGTGCAGGCTTTTAATAGGTTGTAGAACAGATAACTGTCCACCATTGAAAATTCATCAATGATTAAAATATCAACAGTTAAAGGATTCTGTTCATCCTTGGCAAATTTTCCTGTTTCTTTGTCCCATAAAAGTAATGAGTGAATGGTTCTTGCTTCACAATCTGTTAATTCCGATAATCGTTTTGCTGCTCTGCCAGTTGGAGCAATAAGGTTAACAACATATTGCGGATAAACTAACTTACATAACTCAATCATTCCACGTACAATTGTCGTCTTACCTGTTCCTGGTCCACCAGTTAAAATCATGAAATCATTAGTAAAGAAAGTCTCAACAGCTTCCAGCTGTTTGTCCTGGTAAACAATACCGAACTTTTCCTGAACAAACTCTAAGTTAGTTCTTACTGTCTGTTCATCAATCTTTTTTAATGGCTCAAATGGGAAATGTTTTAAATAACCAGCAATAAAGCTTTCAGCCTTATATTGGCTGATGTGATATACTCTATCCTCTTCAATGGCAATTCTACTGTTAGCAGCCATATCCGCCATTATTTCATCACAATCAATACCATAATCACCAATTTCTTTAACTAAGGCATTCTTGAATTCATCTATATAGACATAACTGTCACCATTACGCATACATAAATCCATTAAGATAGTTTCTGATAAAGCTTTTAATCTTTCAACATTGTCCTCATCAAAACCAATACTTAAGGCAAAAGCATCCATGGTTTTAAAACCGATACCATCAACTTCTCTGATGATGCGATATGGATCACTCATCAATACTGGCATCAGATCATCATGGTACCTATTTTTAAGTCTGATGATATTTTGAATGGATAAATGATGGCCATTAAGGAAAATGACATCATTATCAACATCTGTCTTTAAACCTTCCAAAATGGCATTCTTTCTTCTTTCTGTCATTTTTGGTACAGTGTCCAAAATATCATTGTCTTCTTTTATTCTTTCAATAGCATTAACACCTAATGTTTCAACAATTGTTGTGGCAAACTTCTTTCCGATACCATAAAACTGCGCACCGGAAAAATACTTAACAAGTTCTCCTTCATTGTTGGCAATATAGATATCATAACTCTCCAGTTTGAACTGAATACCATACTTTGGATGTTCAATATAATCACCCTGTAAACGGTATGTTCTTTCCTTATCTACAGTACCAATATGGCCAACAACCGTAACCTCTTCATTAGTTCTTGACTCATACAACTCAAAAAGGGCTACAGTATAGCCATTCTCATCATTACGATAGATAGTTCTTGTAAAATGCCCTTTAATTTCCATGTATATGTTTATAAACCATTTCGTTATGGTTCTCACCATTAATGTATGTTTGCTCAATGACACTGCCACCTAAGCATAAATCATCAAGATATAAGACACATTGCTGACCAGGTGTTACCGCTTTTACTAATTGTGGATATTTAATCAGTAAATGCTGATCATCATATCTTTCCACAGTAACAGGATTATCTGGCTGTCTGTATCTGAATTTAGCACAACAGTCAATTGGTAAATCATAATCAGCCAATTTATTAACTGTTGATACTAAGCAACTGTCTGAATACAACCATTTATCTTCGTTTTGACATGCTACATACAGTTCGTTTTTTTCTACGTCCTTACCGACAACAAACCATCTGCCGTGGTCTCCACCAATACCCAAACCTTTTCTTTGACCGATTGTATAGTACATTACACCAATATGACGCCCCACGACTTCTTTAGTAGATACATCGATGATATTTCCATCTTTGGCTGGTAAATAGTTCTGTAAGAATTCTCTGAAGTTTCTTTCACCAATAAAACAGATGCCCGTTGAATCTTTTTTATCAGCAACTGGAATATCCATTTCAGCAGCAATTCTTCTTACTTCCGGTTTATCAATTTCCCCAAGTGGGAATAATGTGTTTTTAAAGGCGTCTCTGTTAACCTGTGCTAGGAAATAAGACTGATCTTTGTTAGTGTCAAAAGCTTTTAACAGTTGTCCATCAACGCATCTGGCATAATGACCAGTAGCAACTGTATCAAAGCCATTTTCTCTAGCATATTGGAAGAAAGCATCAAACTTAATATACTTGTTGCAAAGAATATCCGGATTAGGTGTTCTTCCTTTTGAATACTCTTCAATGAAGTTTTTAAAGACGTCATTCCAATATTCTTTAACAAAATCAACTCTGTGTAATTTGACGCCTAATACTTCAGCAACTCTTTGAGCATCATGATAGTCCTTCTCTTGTGGACAAACATCATCTTTTATAGTCGGATTACCTAAAATGTCATTATTGGTTGCTGCATCCCAGTTACGCATAAAAGCGGCCTCAACATCAAGACCTTCTTTTTTCAATAAGTAAGCAGCAACAGCGCTATCAACGCCACCTGATAAACCAACTAATATTTTCATATTTCTATTTTAACATATTCCTTATGTTAACTATTATTCT
>R21__coassemble_1579_pt1 | contig 15059 bp, 6 predicted proteins | sample R21__metabat2_high_PE_038 | metagenome-assembled genome bin R21 | reverse complement strand
ACCAATAACTGAGTGCCTAGATGAAAATGGTTTTACTGTTATCGGAATAACTGATTTTCTTTTAAGATTTATCAAAATATAGGATGGTATGGAATAATGATTCTTTCATTTGAAAATGTCAATTTTAAATATGTAACAACACCAATATTGGATGATGTGTCTTTTGTGTTAAACGAAAGAGAAAAATGGGGTGTTGTTGGTATTAATGGTTCTGGCAAATCGACATTACTAAAGATTATGGCTGGTAGGGAAAAGGCTGATAGCGGTAATGTCAGCGTTGCTAAAGGATTTGATATTTCCTATTGTCCACAAAATGATGATTTCATTAATGGCCATACAATAATGGAAACAATCAGGGAAAGAGTAAAAGAGAAAAACGTTGAAGACTATCAGATTAAAAACATTCTGACACGTTTTAATTTAAACGATTATGACCAGAAAATTGAATTATTGTCTGGTGGGCAAAGAAAGAGATTGTCATTGGCAATCGCCCTTATTACTCCGGCTGATTTATATCTGTTAGATGAACCGACAAATCATTTGGACCAGGATATGATTTTATGGTTGGAAGATTTTCTGATTAACATGAATAAGGCATTAGTCATGGTTACTCATGACCGTTATTTCTTAAGCCGAATTACTTCAAACATGATGGAAATCAGTCATGGGAAAGTCTATTGTTACCAGGGAAATTATGCTGATTACCTACAACAACGTCAGATGCGCTATGAACAGATGATGTCAATGGAAAGAAAAAGGCAGAATTTCTTAAGAAGAGAAATCGAATGGATCAGAGCTGGTGCTCAGGCAAGAAGCACTAAACAGAAAAGCCGCATTCAAAGATATGAAGCTGTTGCCAGCCAACAGGCACCCGTTGAACAGGATAAACTGACTTTACAATCTGCTGTTAGTCGACTTGGTGGTAAGACAATCGAAATTAAAAATATCAGTAAATCATATGATGGTATTGAACTGTTCCATGATTTTTCAGATGTCATTTTAAAGACTGACAGGATTGGTATTATCGGTAATAATGGCTGTGGAAAGACAACATTATTAAAGACAATCATGCATCAGATTATACCTGATGAAGGTTATGTGGAAATTGGTGATACAGTAAAAATCGGTTATTTTGCTCAAGGTAATGAACATATGGATCCGCAAATGCGACTTATTGACTATATCAAACAATATGGTGAAGTAGTTCAAACAGCAGACAATGAAACGATTACGGCATCAGCTATGCAGGAAGAAGCAGATGCACAGGGCGTTCAGTTAATCATTAACGATGCTGCTGGCGACGTTACAAAGCAGATTGCTGCTTTAGAAAACTGGTTAGCTCAGGGCGTTAGTGCTGTAGTAGTTATGCCAATCGACCAGTCAATTCAGTCATATGTTGATAACTTAAGAGATGCTGGTATTCCAGTAATCTGTGGTGCTACAAGACTTGAAAGAATGGATGGTTTCGTAGGTGTTGTTCAGGCTGAATATGGTTACAATATTGGTAAGGCAGCAGCTGATTGGATCAATGCTAACTTAGCTGATAAAGATGTTGTTAAACTTGCTTTATTGACTAACTCAACAAGCGACAACTTAGTTGCAAGATCAAATGGTATCTTAAAAGGCTTAGAAGAAAACTGCAAAGTTAAATACGAAGTAGTAGCAACAGAAGATGCTTACACTACAGATGCAGGCGTATCAGTAGGTGAAACAATCTTAACTGCTCATCAGGATATTGATGGATTCGTAGGTATCACTGACTCTGGTATGTTAGGTGTTTACGAAGCATTAATCAGCACTGGTAGAGATACTAGCAAGATGTTCTTAGTTGCATGTGATGGCGACTCTAAAGCATTAAAGCTTATCAAGAACGGTACTGCTTACAGAGCAACTGTAGCTATCAACAAAGCTGGCACAGGCAAGGCTAACATGCAGCAGGCTATCGCTTACGCTAAGGGCGAAAAATATGGCGATATCGCAACAGTTACAACTCCTGTTACACCAGAAAACGTTGATGCATGGTGCACACAGAACGCTATTACTCTTGACTAATTTAATTAGAAAGATTTAGAACAGGTTAACACTCTAGCTTTTTGCTGGAGTGTTAACTTACTATTAGGAGGAAATTAATATGCCAAATGAACCAATCCTGGAAGTAAAAGGCTTAACAAAGATTTACCCAGGTGTCGTAGCATTAAATAACATAAATTTTGAGATTGCCAAAGGTGAAGTCCATGCGCTCGTAGGCGAAAATGGCGCCGGCAAATCGACATTGATTAAGTGCATTACAGGTGCAGAAGTACCTACCGAAGGGTTGATTAGATTCAATGGTAATGAATATACACATATTAATCCTAGTGTTGCCATTCAATATGGAATTTCCGCTATTTACCAGGAATTTAATCTCGTTAATTATCAGACAGTTGCTGAAAACATCATGATTGGACGTTATCCAAACAAATTATCAGTAATCAATGATAAGAAAATGAAGGAAGAAGCAAGAAGCATCATGGCCGAATTAGGTGTGCCAATTGATGTAAATGTTAAAGTTGGGACGTTAACAGTTGGTTATCAGCAGTTAGTTGAAATCGCAAAGGCTGTTTCAAGAAATGCTAAGTTAATAATCATGGATGAACCAAGTGCTGCTTTGACAAACAACGAACTGAAATATTTATTCCAAATCATTGAACAGTTAAAAGAAAAAGGAATCAGTGTTCTTTATATTTCACACAGACTGGAAGAAATATTTGAGATTTGTGACAGAGTTACAGTATTCAGAGATGGTCAGTATGTAACAACAAGAGATGTTGCTTCAACTACACAGGACGAATTAATTAAATTGATGGTAAATCGTGAACTGTCAAATACTTATCCGCATACAGCATTACCAAGAGGTAAGAAGTCATTAAGTGTTAAGAACTTAAATACTTCAATGTTACACGATATCTCTTTCGATGCTTATGAATCAGAAATTTTAGGTTTCTCTGGATTAGTTGGATCTGGAAGAACGGAAATCATGAGAGCAATTTTCGGAGCTGATAAGATTGACAGTGGTGAAATTTACTTATATGACAAGAAATATGTTCCTAAATCACCTAAAAAGGCAATTAAAAACAGAATTGGATATATTTCTGAAGACCGTAAAAAAGACGGATTATGTCTACATTTATCAATTAAAGAAAACACAGTAATGGCTGATTACTCAAAGGTTTCTAAGGTTGGCGTACTTAATAACGCCAAGATATTAGATGCTACAGAAAAAGAATGTTCAAAGATGAGAGTAAAAACTCCATCTTACAATCAGCTGGCTAAAAACTTATCAGGTGGTAACCAACAAAAAGTCGTATTGGCTAAATGGTTATTCGCTGACTGCGACATCATCATCTTCGATGAACCTACAAGAGGCATTGACGTTGGTGCAAAACAGGAAATCTATGCATTAATGCATGAGTTAGTAGAAGCCGGCAAGACAATAATCATGGTATCAAGTGAAATGCCTGAAATGTTGGGTATGGCTGATAGAATTATTGTTATGCATGAAGGAAGCAAGATGGCTGAGTTATCACATCAGGAAGCAAATCAGGAATTATTAATGAAATATGCTTCAAATGCCGCTTAATTGGAGGATGGAAAAATGAAAAAGAAATTTAATTTCGACTGGGCACAATTATCTGTATTAATTTGTTTAATCATAATGTTTATATTCTTCTCTATCAATGCGAGAAACTTCTTAGGCGTAGTTAACGTTTTGAATATTTTAAAACAGATTGCTATGTATGGAATTTGTGCTGTTGGTATGAGTATGGTTATCATGACTAATGGAACAGACTTATCAATGGGAACTGTTATCGGTCTGACAAGCTGTATTGCTGCTATGCTTGATAATAAAGGTTTACCAATCATTGTTACAGTAATCATCTGTATTATCATCGGTGCATTAGTTGGTTTACTGAATGGCGTCAACGTTAATGAATTCAATATGTTCCCAATGATTGCAACAATGGGTTCACAGGTTTTATTCAGAGGTGTTGCGTATATCATCGCTAATGGTATCCCTGTATACATTACAAATGCTGATTCTAAACTGAGTTTTATGGGTAAAGGTTTAATCTTAGGTAAAATACCTTTCCAGATTATTATCATGTTCGTTTTATTTGCTATTGGAATCTTTGTTTTAACTAAGACAGTTTATGGTAGAGAAATCTATGCTGTTGGTGGAAACCAGGAAGCAGCAAGATTAGCTGGTATCTCTTATAAAGCAACAAGATACAAAGCTTACATTATTGCTGGTGTTTGTGCTGCTATTGCTGGTATGGTATATGCTGGTAGAACTGGTTCAGGTCAGCCAACAGGTGGTACTGGTTATGAGTCAGTAATTATTCCTGCCTGTGTATTAGGTGGCGTAAGACTTGGCGGTGGTGAAGGAAAACTTCAGGGCGTTCTAGTTGGTGTTCTGTTTATGGGCGTTTTAACAAACGGTATGATCATGATGGGTATCAACGAATTCTGGCAGACATTCGCACAAGGTGCAGTATTATTAATTTCAATTGCTTTTGATAAGATTGCAACTAACAGCTCAAATAAGAGAAAGGTTAAGAATACTACTGTTACAGAAAAAGCTTAATAAAAAACTAAATGCTCCACGATTGTGGAGCTTTTTTTGTGGGATTGCTTTATTATCAGAGTTGAGAAAAAATATCAATACTAAAATTGATATTTGAAATGCTATAATATTAAGCGTGAACAAATTAAGGGTTTTGGTTTAATATTAATTTGTGAAATTTTGTAAAAAATATTTTTTGTATTTCTTATAAAGGGAAAGGAAGTTTATTATGTCAACAGTAAGTTTAAGACACGTTGAAAAAGTTTATCCTCGTGAAGATGTTAAGAAGACAAACTTAAAAGTTACAAAGGAAGGCGTTTTAGCTGTTCAGGATTTCAACCTTGATATCAAGGACAATGAATTTGTTGTATTAGTTGGACCTTCTGGTTGTGGTAAGTCTACTACTTTACGTATGGTTGCTGGACTTGAAGAAATCACTAGAGGCGAACTTTACATTGATGACGTTTTAATGAATGAAATCGAGCCAAAGGATCGTGATATTGCCATGGTTTTCCAGAACTATGCATTATATCCACATATGACTGTCAGAGGCAATATGGAATTCCCATTAAAGCTCAGTGGAATGAACAAAGAAGAAATCAATAAACGTGTTGAAGAAACTGCTGAAATTTTAGGCATTACTGAATATTTAAAGCGTAAGCCAAAAGCATTATCAGGTGGTCAAAGACAGAGAGTTGCTATTGGTAGAGCAATCGTTCGTGAACCAAAGGTCTTATTAATGGATGAACCTTTAAGTAACCTTGATGCTAAGTTAAGAAACCAGATGCGTTCAGAAATCATTAAATTACGTGAACGTATTAATACAACTTTCATTTATGTAACTCATGACCAGACTGAAGCTATGACATTAGGTGACAGAATCGTCGTTATGGATTTAGGTGTTGTACAGCAGGTTGGTACTCCACAGGAAGTATTCGATGATCCACGTAACATGTTCGTTGCCGGCTTCATTGGAACTCCACAAATGAACTTCTATGATGGAAAGTTAGTAAAGGAAGATGAAAAGTACTTTGTTGAAATAGCTGGTGCAAAAATTGAAATGTCCGAAACAAAAGCTGCTAACTTAGCTAAGAATAATGTTGTAAACCAAGACGCAGTCATTGGTATTCGTCCACAACATATCCGTTTAGCTAGAGAAGGCGAACCATACTTTATTGGTAAAGTTGACATCTCTGAAATGATGGGCGCTGAAATCTACCTTCACGTAAAGGTTGAAGATAAAGATTTCGTTACTATTATCCCAGTAGCAAGAGAAGATGGTTCAAAAGTCAGCATGTTCAGCTATGGTGAAGAAGTTAAGTTAACTTTCAATGGTAACTTAGTTCACGTATTTGATCTAGAAACAAAGAACAATTTAGAATTCTAGTAAAAAACACCCTTAACCGGGTGTTTTTTCTTTAACAAAAAACCTGGACAACCAGGTTTTATTTTTCACTCTTTTTGTAAAGGTATAACTGATAACTTGATTTTTCAGTTTCACCTGCTGGTAAGGAATGAATTCCTTCTCTGTCAAACATTGTTGGACCATGTGATGAAATAGATAAGCAAGGTTCAATACAAACCAGATTAGCTTCTTTTTCAGGTCTTGCCCAGTTAGCAATGAATGGGAACTGTTCGCGACATGTTCTTACAACATAATCACAGTTTGCTCCAGTATATTCAATCCATTTAGATTTAGGATCTCTAATGCTTCTTGTGAAGTTTTCGTAGAAACTATGATGAATTGGTCTGATGTTTTCGTTAATCAAGAAGTCAGCAGTCCAACCAAATGGGTTGAATGATCTGATTGTTTCATTCTGTTCGAATCTGAAGAAATAGCTTGAAGGGTCCTGTTCATCAATCAAAGGCCATTTGAATGTTGTATGGTTGCCTACTGAATAAGGCATTGTTTCATCAGAATTGTTTGTTACAGTGAAATCAATTAATACTTCTGAATCTGAAAGAGTATATTCTACAACTAACTTAAAATCGAAAGGATATGCTTTTAATGTATCTTCGTCAGCAACTAAAGTACACTTAATCTGCTGATCATTTACTTTTTCGATATTGAAGTTTTTCTCCATTGCGATACCATTTAATGGTATTTCATATTTTTGATCATTATGGAAATAATAACCATCCATGAATCTGCCAGTAATAGGGAACAGAACAGGGGAAACGCGGTTAAAATAATCAGGATTTGGCGTATAAAGATACTCAAAACCATCAAGCTGGAGTGAAACCATTTCGGCACCATATTCGCTGACAGTTAACTTTAAACGTTCGTTAGAAATAGTTATATACATAAAATCATCTCCACAAATCAATATAATAACATACTGATGTCAGTAATATCAACCCTAAAATGTTGATGTTATAGGCACTAGTTTTAGAATGTAAGCGATTAATCTTTTGTATTTAAATAAAGATGTATAAGTGTATACAGATTTTTCGTTTTGACTGAATACAGGAGGGTGTTTATGAAACATTTATCTTTCAAGGAAACGCTAAAAAAGACGCTGATAGTATTACTAGTTGTTTTCATGCAGCTTCAGAGTACTAATCTGGCAACAATCGTTTCCGCTCAGGATGTAGTTAACGCTGAAGGAGATGACGTAAATGTCAAAGTCATTTACGGTTATGGAAAGAACCCAAGTGAAAAAGCTACAGCTATTTTTAATAATCCAGTAACTAATGGTTATTCAATTTCTGGCACATACGCTGGTGGTGTAGTCACTGCTACCACTAATGCTGCAAGAAGAGTTAAGATTGCAGCTTCACAAACAAATAACGTTATTGGATTACGCATCAAGTATGGTAATGTTGAGGGAACTGTTTCAACAGAATCAGGATTTACAAACAACACATATATCTACGCAACAGAGGAAGGTTTCTCAACAACTACAAGTGATGGTGCAGAAAATATCCTGTTAGTTAATGTTGGTACTTCAAATGGAAAACCTAATGCATTCGCATTAAGATTCATGGAAATCAATAAAGATCTGGAAGTTGAATTCCTTTACAACTATAATCAGAATATTGTTTTCAACAACATTAAACAGATCAATAACATCAATGAGATCTATAAAACTCAATATACTCAGAGTGGAAACAAACACACAGTAAAAGTAAATAGAGCTTCTTTAGTATCTGCTGATGAATATGCAGTCATCTTTGATGTTGCTACTCTTGAAAATAAAGAGCTTGAATCAGTAACAATCAATTATGCTTCTTGCACAATCACATTAAACCAAGAAGATCTGGCAAAGAATTTGTACTATTACAAAGACACTACAAATGCTACATACACATCTAGCGAAACAAGAACTACTACTAATCTTAAGTTCGCTACTTTTGGTGGTAAGTTATATATCTTAGAAGCTGCTGCCGACTATACAATCACATATAACTACAAGAAAGTAGTTACATTCGATGCTAATGGTGGTCAGCTTGCTGAAGGCGAATCTGCTACTGCAAATGTTGGCAGCGAAACTGAATACAAGTTAACTTCACTTCCACAGGTTGTCACTCCTAGAACTGATAGCGACAATAAGGAATGGTACTTCTTAGGCTGGAATACAAAACAGGATGGAACTGGTGATGAAGTTACTACTGACATGGTATTCACTCAAGACACAACAGTATACGCAATTTGGACAGACAGCACTTGGACAGTCAGCTTCGATGCTGGTGACAAGGCAGAAAACCCAGCATCACAGCAGGTTGGTAATGGCATGACTGCTACTGATCCACAATTAGTAGTTCCTGGTTATGATGTTGACTGGACAGCTGATGAAGGAGAAACAATTTATGATTTCGCTACACCAGTTTATTCAGATTTACTGTTAAAAGCTGTTTACACTGAAAAACCTGACATTAAAGTTAAAGTTATCTATGGTTATGGCAAGAATGTTTCTGAAAAAGCTACAACTGTTATTAATAACCCAGTAACTAATGGTTATTCAATTTCTGGTACTTATCCAGGTGGTTCAGTAACTTCAACTACTAATGCTGAAATTAGAGTTAAGATTGCAACATCATCATCAAACAATGTAACTTCATTACATATCAAATATGGTTCTGTTGAAGGAACTGTTACAGGCTTCTCAAATGGATCATCAATTTATGCAACTGAAGAAGGTTTCTCATTAACAGCAAGCGAAGGCGCAGAAAGAATTTTAGCAATCAATAGTGCTTCTAGCGCATTTGCATTAAAGTTCGTTGAAATCAATAAGGACCTTGAAGTTGAATTCTTATACAACGCATCTCAGAAGATTACTTTCAACAATATTAAAGAAATCACTAATATTGATGAAATTTATAAATATGATTTAACACACACTGGTGACAACTACATCGTAAAGGTTAACAAAGCTGCTACAGCATCTGTTGACAGCAATGCAATCATCTTCGAGGTTGCTCCACTTGAAAACAAAGAGTTTGAATCAGTTACAATCAATTATGCTTCATGCACAATCACACTAAACGAAGAAGATCTGGCAAAGAATTTATATTACTACAAAGACACTACAAACGGCACATACACATCTAGTGAAACAAGAACTACAACTAATCTTAAGTTTGCGATTTTCGATGGTAAGTTCTATATACTGGAAGCCGCTGCAGATTACACAATCACATACAACTACAAAAAGACTGTTACATTTGATGCTAACGGTGGTGAGTTTGTAGAAGGTGCTGTTACAACTGTTGAAGTTGGCAGCGACACTGAATACAAGTTAACTTCACTTCCACAGGTTGTCACTCCAAGAACAGACAGTGACAACAAAGAATGGTACTTCTTAGGCTGGAATACAAAACAGGATGGAACTGGTGATGAAGTTACTACTGACATGGTATTCACTCAAGACACAACAGTATACGCAATTTGGACAGACAGCACTTGGACAGTCAGCTTCGATGCTGGTGACAAGGCAGAAAACCCAGCATCACAGCAGGTTGGTAATGGCATGACTGCTACTGATCCACAATTAGTAGTTCCTGGTTATGATGTTGACTGGACAGCTGATGATGGAGAAACTGTTTACGATTTCTCTACACCTGTTTATTCAGATTTACTGTTGAAAGCTGTTTACACTGAAAAGGTTTATGTAAATGTTAAAGTTATCCATGGTTATGGTAAGACTCTTAGTGAAAAGGCTACAGCAATCTTCGGTAATCCTGTAACTAACGGATATTCAATATCTGGTAAATATCAGGGTGGTGTAGTTACTTCAACTGTTAACTCTGAAATTAGAGTTAAGATTGCAGCTTCACAAACAAATAACGTTGTTGGATTACACATTAAATATGGTGCTGTTGAAGGAACTGTTTCAACTGAATCAGGATTCAGCAATAACACATATATCTATGCAACTGATGATGGATTCTCAACAACTGCAAGCGAAGGCGCTGAAAAGATTCTATTAATCAACATCGGTACTAGCAACAATAAAGTAAATGCATTCGCATTAAGATTTGTTGAAATTAATAAAGACCTTGAAGTTGAATTCTTATACAACGCAACTCAGAATATTACTTTCAATAACATTAAAGAAATCACTAATATTGACGATATTTATAAATACGATTTAACACATACTGATGATAATTACATCGTAAAAGTTAACAGAGCTGCTGCAGCATCTGTTGACAGAAATGCAATCATCTTCGAAGTTGCTCCACTTGAAAATAGAGAATTCGAGTCAGTAACAATCAATTATGCTTCATGCACAATTACATTAAACCAGGAAGATCTGGCAAAGAACTTATATTACTACAAAGATGCTACAAACGGCACATACACATCAAGCGAAACAAGAACTACAACTAATCTTAAGTTTGCGATTTTCGATGGTGATTTCTATGTGTTAGAAGCCGCTGCAGATTACACATTCACCTATGCTTATAAAGAATTAGTTACATTCGATGCAAATGGTGGACAATTCGTTGATGGCGAACCAACAAGCATGTATGTAAATGATGAAACAGGACATAAGTTAACTTCACTTCCACAGGTTGTTAACCCAAGAGTAGACAGTGACAGTAAGGAATGGTACTTCTTAGGTTGGAATACAAAACAGGATGGAACTGGTGAAGAAGTTACAACTGATATGGTATTCACTGAGAATACAACAGTATATGCAAAGTGGACAGACGATGCATGGACAGTAAGCTTCGATGCTGGTGACAATGTAGAAAATCCTGAAACACAGCATGTCGGCAATGGCTTAACTGCAGTTGATCCACAATTAATCGTTATGGGTTATGAAGTAAGCTGGTCAGCTGATGGTGGACAGAGTGTTTACGATTTCTCTACACCAGTAACTTCAGACTTATATTTAACAGCTATCTATACACAAAAGGATGATGTTCTAGTTAAATTCATGGTTGATGGCCAGCAGTATGGTGACGACTTATATGTTATGTACAATGGCCATGTTGACAGACCAGAAGATCCAACTAAACAGGGTTATACATTCGATAACTGGTACACAACTGATGCATTCACAGATACATTCGATTTCACTCAGAACATTACTGAAGAAACAATCATCTATGGTAAGTTAAATAAGAAACACAGAGTAGAAATCATTTATGGTTATGGTATTACAGCTTCTGCAAGCATTAACTTCTCAGATATTACTGATTCAGTAGATACTTCATCTGGATACAGCTTAGTATTTGAAACAGATACTTATCATGTTGCAGATAGTGATACAAAGACAACTAACCGTTATGCTCAGGCAAATGTTAGCACTATTGCTTCAATCATCGTTGAATATGATGGACAGACAGCAGTAATCACTAACCCTTCAGCTCAGAACTTCGTATATCAGAAGAATGAAGATGGTAGCTTATTAGTATCTACATCAACAACAACTCCTGAAGGATATACAAGAATTGTCAAGAACGCTAAAGCAGGAACAGGCGAATTCATTAAGTTATTCAATATTGCTGCTGATTTAACAATCACATTAACTTATAACAACAACGCAACAATCACAGTTAAATCTGGTGAAGGTTCAAGTGTTACACACCAATACATTGATGCATACTTCAGCTTCGCTGATGGTGTAGCAAAATTAACTGCTAATAAGTCATACAATTATGCAAATACTCCAGTTAACTTCACAGTTACTCCTGCATCAGAAAATGTTGATATCTCAATTGCTAAGGATGACAAGACTGTTGTCATCGCATCTGCTGAATTAGCTTCAACTAAGTACATTCAGTCCGACTTAACACTCGCTTCTGAAAGTGATGCTAATACAATTGGTGTTTACAACAATGGTGAGTTCAGCTTCTACAAGGTAAGCTCAGATATCACAATTGAATACAATTACATTTACACAATTACATTCAATGCTAATGGCAATACATTCACTGATGGAACTACTGCTGATAAACAGTTTGTAACATTAGGTGGTAAGGTTGCTTCATTACCAACAGTAACTAATCCATATACAAAGGATTCAGTTGATTACTACTTCGTTGGTTGGTATGACGGTCTTGATACAGATACAGCAAACCAGGTAACAGAAGATACAGTATTCACTGCTGATACAACTGTATATGCAATTTACTCAGAAACAATTTATACATTAACACTGAACTTAGGCAGCTTTGGTGAAAACATCCAGTTAACTCTTGCTGAAGGACAGTTAGTTCTTCCATTAGAAACACCAACTTCAAATAATGAAGATTACATCTTCGCTGGTTGGTACATGGATTCACAATTCAACACAGTAGTTTCTGATACATTAAGAATGACTGGTGACTTAGAAATCTATGCTAAGTTCATTGAAATTCATCGTATTATCGTTATTAACGCTAAGACAAAGAGTGAATCAGTCACACCAATTAAGCACACAGACTCACAGTGGGTTGAAAACGGCAGATTCGATGCTGAAAATGCTGTAGCTGAATTCTATGGTGATTATCACAATACAAGCGGTACTAATGCCGGTATGTACATTGACTGTTCAGCTGGTTTAGTTGAAACATTAACTATCCAGTTCGGTGAAAAAACTATCGTATTATCAGGTGACGAAGTTGAAAGAACAGCTGCTGCAACTTCATACTTCATTTATCCAGATGGATCTATGTCTGCTACAGGTGATACTGCAACAGCATGCTTCAGATTCGTCCATAACAGTGGAGTAGCTGGTTTCAACCTCCGTTTCTACAATGTAACTGAAGATGTAACATTCACAGTTGCTTATAAGACAGCTACAATCACATTCGATAACACAAAGAACTTATCATTCTCATGGGATACAAAGACTGAAAATACAGTTGTAAACAACAACGTATTAAAAGTTCCTACATATGAGTTAAACCCTGACAGTGCTTCAACTGATAATGCTAAGTCAGTAAGAATTGCTATTACACCTAAGGTTGGTGAAACATTAACACTTAAGGTTAGTGATGGTAACACTACTGAAACTTATGTCTTTGGTGATGTATCAACTGCAAAAGTTTACGATTTCGGTAAAGTTGCAATGGCATTCTCATCAGGTGTCTACTACGTAAGATTCTACTATCTGACTTCAGATGTAACAGTTTCAGTTGAAACATTACAGTCAGATGTTGCTTACAAGGTTAAACTGGATGTTAACAAGAACGCATCAGTAACTTACGATGCACCAGTAAATGGCGTAACAGTAAGCACAGATGGCAAGACATTATCTGTTCCAGCACATTCAATCACTTCATCTGCTACAAACAATTCATTCAGATGGTACTTACCATCAACAGATGGAACAAATTATGAATACTGGAAGTTAGAAGTTGTCGATACAGATGCAGGCACAGTATTAAAGACAATTGGTGAAGATCTGGAAAGCTACTTAACATTTGGTGATGGAACTTTAGATCAAACATTATCAATCACTGATATTTCAGGCATTTCATTAAGATACAACAAGTCAAGATATGGCGAAGCTCAGATCAGAGTATGGAATGTCACAAGAAATATTACATTAAAGGTTTACTACAAGAATTACCAGACTGGTGAAACTTATTCACCAGATGCAAATATCAACCTCAAGCAGGGTGGTATTGTAACATTACATGTTTCTAACGCTAGTGTTGATACTATCACTAGTGACAACTGCCCAATTACTAAGTTAAATGGTGCATACAAGATCAGATTCAACTCTTATGCAGTTAAGGATGATGGCGTTAAGTATGTTATTAAGCCAACTATTATGGGCGGTAATGTTGATTCAATCACTGTTAAGATTGGTGATGAAAAAGTCACATTCGGTTCAGATGTTAACATTTATGAAGCAGTTTCTAAGTCATTTGTAGGTTGCAGAGTTACCTTCAATAGAAACTCAGATGGTTCTCTGCAGATGAGAGTCTGGGGTGTAACAAGAGATGTTGATATCACAGTTAACCAGAGCTATGGACATGGCAACTACATCCACTTCAACGTTGGTGATCATGGTACATTCAAGATTTACGATATTCCATTAGATGCTAAGATCTATGATCATGGTGCTAAGATTTACGTTAAACGTGGTTCAACTTATAATTCTTCATTAAAGAATACTTCAGTAAGATATGACGTAACTCCTGAAGAAGGATACGAAATTGATTACATCACTCTGTATACAAATGGAGAAAGCTACAAGTTAGATGCTAAGACATTAGAAAATGGTAAGTCATTAATGGTCGAAGTGGGTAAGGGATGTGCTGTCAGATACAACTATGACTCAAACGGTCAGGCACAGATCAGATTAGTTCACGTTGACAAAGATGCATGGGTAACAGTTTACTATCGTTCAAAGACTTACTCATTCGCTATCAATACTAAGCAGTTAGCATTAATTAGAGCTGAAGCTTACAGTGCTTCAAGAAATACAGAATTCAGCGACAACTTCGCTGTAGCTAAGATTGTTTCAGGTACAACAATTGCCCGTCAGAATGGTATTAAGTATTGGCTGAAACCATTAGAAGGACACAAGATTACTGCTGCTGTATTTGAGAACTCAAGAGGCGATTACGAAATCTGTGGTGTTGGATTTGAACCAACAGAATATGCTGACTACAAAGTTAAGGGCGGCGTAATGCGTTACTACCAGGGCGAAAACGGCGCTGTAGAAATAAGAATCTGGGGTATCTGTGATGATATGACAGTTACATTATTCTATGATGATGAAACACCAGTTCCTCATACAAGAAGACCAAGCGATATTGCTACATACGATATTGGTAAATATGAAACACCATACGCAAATATGGATGTTAAGGAAGAAATTGTTGATCCAATCATTCCTGAGCCAGTTGTTGAAAAGAACCATTTAGGTTTATACATTGGCGGCGGTGCTGCTGGTGCAGGTATTGTTACAGCTATCATCATTCTTCTTGGCAAAAAGAAAAAAGAAGAAGAGGAAGAAAATAAATAATCTGGAAAAATAAAAGATGCAGCTGCTAGTTGCAGCTGCAT
>R21__coassemble_1548_pt1 | contig 15254 bp, 14 predicted proteins | sample R21__metabat2_high_PE_038 | metagenome-assembled genome bin R21 | reverse complement strand
TCTGTGTTATACCTTCTGTTTAATATTCCATGTGTTTTACTGGTGTTTAAGTTTGTTGGGAAAAGATTTACCATCATCTCATTAATTGATGTTGTTTTATCATCTATTTTATCAAGTGTAATACCAGAATGTTTCATCACTGATGATATGTTGCTGATTGCTGTATTCGGTGGAATTGTAAATGGTATATCCGGTTCATGCGTATTGATGGCTAATGCCTGCGGTGGGGGAACTGACTTCATTTCTATTTACTTTGCCAAAAAGAAACAGAAATCAGTATGGAATGAAACATTGGTATTTAATGCCTTATTGATTTTGCTGGCTGGTTTCTATTTCACTTGGGAGTCTGCCTTATACTCCATCATCTTCCAGTTTGTTTCAACACAGGTAGTTAAGGCCGTTGATAACAGATATAGAAGATCATGCCTGTTCATTGTTTCTGAAAAACCTGAGGAAATAATGCCGGTTGTTATCGAAAAGTTCCATCATTCCGTAACAATTCTGGATGGCGTTGGCGGTTATTCTTTGGAAAAGAAGACAATTCTTTATACAATCTGTGGTGAATATGAGACAAATCAGTTAACTGAAGCCATTTTGGCCATTGACCCTAAAGCCTTCATCAACATCACTGATTCCAAAAAACTTGTCGGTAACTTTGTTGAAAAACCATATTAAAGCCCAGCAGGGCTTTTTCTTTAGGTCAAAAAGCCTCATAATTGTTGTAAAATAAAAGTGAAATAAGAGAGGAATCTAACATGGAAAATAAAAAAATCACAATTCTTCACTCAAATGACATTCATGGTGACTTTTTACCAACTGAAGTTGATGGGAAACAGGCTGGTGGTGTTTCACTTCTTTCTGGTTATGTAAGACAGCAAAGAGAAGAGCATAAGGATCTTTTATATGCTGTTGCTGGTGATATGTTCAGAGGTTCAATTATTGACAGTGAATTCAAAGGTATTTCAACTGTTGAGTTAATGAACTACTTATCTCCTGACATTGTCACAATCGGAAATCATGAAACAGACTATGGTATTGCCCATCTGTTATTCTTGGAAAAGTGCGCAAGATTCCCAATTATAAATGCCAATTTATACATTAAGAGCAATCATGCCCGTTTATTTGAACCATACAAGATTATTGAAATTGATGGTGTCAATATCATGTTCATCGGTATTCTAACTGAAGAAGTCTTAGCCCAGACAAAGGGAGAGGAAATCATCGGCTCATTCGTTGATATCTGGGAAGCTGCTAAGGAAATTGGTGTTATTATTGACAACTACAAAACAACAAAGATTGACTATACAGTTTTATTAACGCATATCGGTTTTGAAGAAGATAAGAAGTTGGCTGCTATCTTAGATAAGGATTGGGGCGTTGACTTAATTATCGGTGGTCACTCACATACACTATTAGAAGAACCATGTTATGTAAATAATATTCCAATTGTTCAAGTTGGAACTGGCTCTAAGCAGATTGGTAAGATTGATCTGAAGTTTGATGGCGACAGCCGTAAGCTAGTTTCCTTCAAATGGGAGTGTGTACCAATTAATAGTGATACTTGTCAGCCAGATCCAATCATGGAACATTTACTGGAAACATATAAATCACAGACTGATAAGAAGTATCAGCGTATCGTAACAACATTTAAACGTCCATTAACTCATCCTCATCGTAATCAGGAAACAGAGTTAGGTAACCTATTGGTTGACTTACTACAGGTTGATTCAAGCTTTGATGTCATGTTCTATGGCTCAGGTTCTATCCGTAAAAAGGAAATGGGACCAATTGTCACATACCAGGACTTAAAGGAATGTTTACCTTATGATGACCCAGTTGTTATGTTACAAGTAACAGGCGGGCAGTTTAAACATATGATTAAACATATGTTACGTGATGAAGCAATGTTGGAAGGACATACTGAGTGGTATCAGATTTCAACAGGTGTCCATGTTGTTTATGATTACAACACTAAAGAATTTGTTGAGTTTAAATTAAATGGGGAAGATGTAACTGATGAGCAGATGATTAAAATCGCTGTTCAGGAAGGCTTCCATTACAACAGTTTCAGCGAATTCTTTGATGTAGATTTAGACGAAGTTAAAAAGAATGCCAGACCAAAGAGAGTAATGACATCATCATTCGCCATCTTTGAAGAATTATTATCATTGGCAAACAACTTAGATGCTCATTTGGAAGATAGAATTGTCATCTTAAATAGACCGGCAAGAGAAGAAGAATAGTAGAGGACTTGATATATGAAAGTAGTTTTGGAACATGTAACAAAAAGATATCCTAATAGGGATAAAAGAATTAAAGAAGAAGTTATCGCTGTTAACGATTTAAACTTTGAAATTCCTGATGGAAAACTGATTGGTTTATTAGGACCTTCTGGCTGTGGTAAAAGTACAACATTGAACCTGGTCAGCGGCTTAACTGATCCTACGGAAGGAAAGATTTATTTTGGCGATGATGATATTACTAATTTACCTCCTGAGAAAAGAGGTATCGGTTTAGTATTCCAAAACTACGCCTTATATCCACATTTAACTGTTTTACAGAACATCACATTCCCTTTGGAAAACTTAAAAGGTGATCAGAAGATGACTAAACAGCAGATGTACGATAAAGCAATGGAAGTTGCTAAGTTGGTCCAGATTGAGAATTTGATGGAAAGAAAACCATCTCAAATGTCAGGTGGTCAGCAGCAGCGTGTTGCCATTGCCCGTGCATTAGTTAAAACACCAAAGGTCTTATTACTTGATGAACCATTAAGTAACCTTGATGCCCGTTTAAGATTACAGACAAGAGAAGAAATTAAACATATTCAGAAAACTACTGGTGTAACAACTATCTTCGTTACTCATGACCAGGAAGAAGCTATGTCCATCAGTGATTTCATCGTTATCATGAAAGCTGGTGAGGTTCAGCAGATTGGTAAACCACAGGATGTTTATGATGACCCTTGTAATAAGTTCGTTGCAGATTTCTTAGGGACTCCACAGATTAATATGTTTGAAGGTCAGATTAAAGATAATGGTGTTTATATCGGTGAAGAAAGAATCATGGATATCAAAGACCATAAGGATGAAGAAGTTTACATCGGTATCAGACCAGAAGGATTTGAGATTGCCGAAGATGGTAAATTAACTTGTGATCTGATTGCCATTGAAGTAATGGGTAGGGATACATCAGTTGTTTCTTATAATAAAGCCTTTATGCGCCAGGAAATCAGAAGCATCATTTCCTCTGAAGACAGACCTACACAACATACAGACAAGATTAAATTTAACATCAAACCTAGCAAGATGTTGCTGTTTGATAAGGAAAGTGAAGAAAGAGTTTATTTCGAGGTATAGCCAATGGAAAAGAATAACCCGAAAGGATGGTTATACCTAATACCGGCACTAATATTTGTCGGGGTATTTATGGTATATCCATTGATAGACGTCTTTACATATTCAGTTGAGGAAGGTTATAACTTTGCTAGCCAGTCTTTCTTTGGTGTTGGTTTATATAACTATTCCTATGTTTTACATGACCCATATTTCTTGCAGGCTTTAAAGAATACTTTGATACTGGTTGCCATTACCGTTCCATTATCAACAGGCTTTGCCTTATTAGTTTCTTTAGCTTTAAGTAAAATTGAAAAATTAAAAGACTTATTCCAGACTATTTATTTCTTACCTTATGTAACTAATACATTGGCAGTTGGTTTAGTCTTTATGATTCTGTTTAAAAAGACCGACTACACTGAGGGCATGGTCAATGTTCTGATCAGTGTTTTTGGTGGTCAGTCAGTTGATTTCATTGATGGTCCATATTGGGCAAAGATGTTTGTTCTTTGTCTGTATACAATCTGGATTGTCTTACCATTTAAGATTTTAATTTTAACCAGTGCTTTGGCATCTGTTGATGAAAACTACTACAAGGCAGCAAAGATTGATGCTACTAGCAACTGGCGAACATTTACCAAGATTACTTTACCGATGATTTCACCAATGATTTTCTACCTGGTTATTACCGGCTTTATTGGTGCGTTCAAAGCTTACAGTGATGCGGTTGCCTTATTTGGTGTTAACCTTAATGCTGCTGGCATGAATACAATTGTCGGTTATGTTTATGACATGCTGTATGGAAACAGTGGTGGATATCCTTCATTTGCTTCTTCAGCAGCTATCATCTTGTTTGCGATTGTCTTGACGATTACCTGCATCAACCTGCTTGTATCCAAGAAGAAAGTTTACTACTAGAGGTGGGCAATATGAGCGAAAAGATGAATTACGAAAAAATCGAAAGACAGGCAAAAGCCAAAAAGAAGATTACCAATATCGTTTTATATATCTTCTTGGTTTTCTGGGCTGTCATGGTCTTATTCCCATTCTATTGGATGATCCTTACTTCTGTTAAAGGATATGGAGAGTACAATGGTGAAATTGTTCCAAAGTTCTTTACTTTGACTCCAACACTGGAAAACTATTTCTCTGTCTTTAAGAGCATTCCACTGGCAAAATATTTACTAAATACAGTCATCTTCACTTTATCAACAACAGTCATCATGCTAGTTGTTATTATCTTTGCGGCATTCGCTTTTGCTAGATTACAGTTTAAAGGAAGAGATTTAGTATTTACTATTTTCCTATCATTAATGATGATTCCTAATGAATTGGTAGTTATTACTAACTTTGTTACCATCACCAATATGAACTTGCGTAATACTTTCTGGGGTTTGATCCTTCCTTCAATATCATCACTATTCTACATTTACTTATTGAAGGAAAACTTTGCCCAGGTATCTGATGAAATTTATTATGCTGCTAAGGTTGATGGAACAAGTGATCTGAAGTTCTTATTTAAGGTAATGGTACCAATCTGTAAACCAACAATTGTTACAGTTATTATCTTAAAGGTTATTGAGTGTTGGAATAGCTATGTCTGGCCAAGATTGATTACTGATGATTCTAATTACTTCTTAGTTTCTAATGGAATTCAACAAATTAGAGAAAGTGGTATGGGTAGAGAAAACATTCCGGCTATGATGGCTGCGGTTGTTATCATCTCCATTCCATTAATTGTCTTGTTCTTAATCTTCCACAAAAAGATTATGGAAGGTGTTTCCAGAGGAGGTACAAAAGGCTAATGAAAAAGTTAATTGTTATCTTAATATGTTTAGCCTGCTGTCTGACTGTTTCAGGCTGTCATGGTAAAAAACAGTATCCTGAATTGGAAATTCCATCTGGTTTTGATACAAGCAGAGAATATGAATTAGTTTTCTGGGCTAAAAACGATACAAACAAGACACAGGTTGCTATCTACAACAAGGCTGTAGAAGATTTTGAGAAATTATATCCTAACATCACTGTTAAGATTCGTTTCTATACCGACTACAATGCCATTTACAACGATGTCATTACCAATATTTCTACTCATACAACACCAAATGTCTGTATCTCTTATCCTGACCATATTGCTACATACTTAACTGGTATGAACATCATGGCTCCATTAGACCAATTTATCAGTGATGATAAATATGGCTTTGGTGGTAGTGAAGTAAGATATCAAAGTGGTAACTATGGCCCACAGGCTGATGATAGTGCTCTTAATAAATTCTTAAAAGAAGGCTATTTGAATGGACAGTTATACGCAATTCCATTTATGCGTTCAACAGAGGCTGCCTATATCAATAAAGACTTAGTCAATAAACTGATTAAAGAAGATAAACAGCTCCACAACAAGTATGGTTCATACGATTGGGAAAATGAGATTTTATCGTGGGAATTCTTATTTGATATTTCCCAAGCGGCAATGGATAGTTATGATGAAGAAACAAAGATTTATGGTGTCAATAATCAGACAACCATGGTTCCATTCATCTACAAATCAACTGACAACATGATGATTCAGATGTTACAGCAGTTGGACAATTCAGGAGCATTATATTCTGATAGTGAAGGAACAATTAAAATCTTCAATGATAAAACAAAACAGATTTTGGAATACATTTCTGATTTTGGCTTATCAAAAGCATTTTCAACATTTAAGATTTCTTCTTATCCAGGAAACAAACTAAATGCCAGCCAGGCTTTAGTTGGTATTGACTCAACAGCTGGTGCAACATGGATGGGTGGTAAGGCACCTTTACAGGATGTTCATGGTTCAGTATTAACAGACTTTGAAACGGTTGTTAAAATGATTCCACAATATGATCCTTCAAATCCACAAATGATTTCCCAGGGTCCATCATTATGTATCTTCAATAAGGAAGACCCACAAGAGGTATTGGCTTCCTGGTTATTTGTACAATATCTTTTGAGCAATGATGTTCAGATTGCCTACAGTGAAACTGAAGGCTATGTTCCTGTAACTTCAGCAGCTCAACAGAGTGAAGTTTACCAGGATTACCTTTCTAAAGAAGGTCAGCCTGATTTAGATGAAGATGGTAAGGAAACTGGTAAGTACTACGACGTCAAAATAAAAGCAACTAAATTATTGTTAGATGCTTTGGATAATGACTATCTGTTTACTACAGCAGTCTTCAATGGTTCAGCTTCTTTAAGAAATGCGGCAGGTGAATTAATTGAAGAAATTGTTAAGGGTGTAAGAAGAGGAGAAACAGTTCCGGCCTCAGTCGATAAGCAACAATGTGACCAATACATTGATGAAATCTATCAGAAGATGAACTCATTGTACAGACTTGACCAGACTGGTGAGATCTCCAAACAGAAAAATGAATTAGGACCTCTACCGCAGGCAAGTAAGATGTTGCTAGGTACATTAGTAGTTGTCTGGATAGGCATTGGAAGTTATTATCTTTACGATAAAAAGAAAAACAAGAAAAAATAGGTAATTAAAGTATTATACGCAAAGAATGTTTTGTTGTTAAAAATGTTCTATAAGTGTATAATACTTTTGTTCTTAGGAGGGAAACAAAAGAATGAAAAAGTTATTAACAGTTTTATTTGTTCTTACTATGGTGTTAGGTTTAACAGCTTGTAAGAAGGAAACTAAAGTTGATCCAAATGCAAAGGCTGAAGGCGTTATGACTTACGCTGAATATGCTAATGCAGCAATCGATGCAAAGGTTGTAGTAGAAGGATTCGTTGTAGCATCTCAGTCATACTACAATGGAGCTACATTATATGTTGCTGATGGTGACGGCGCTTACTTCGTATACGGCGGTTCAATCAGTGAAGAAGATTGGAATAAGCTTGGAATCACAGCTGGTTCTCCATACGTTGGACTTGCTAAAGAAGGCGTTAAGGTTCATGTAGAAGGCACTAAGGCTGAATGGGCAGGCGAAGTTGAAATCGCAGACGCAGTTGTAACAATCGTTGACACTACTGACAAATATTTACCAGAAGCTAAGGATGTTACTAAAGAAGATTTCGCTAAATTCGCTAACCAGTTCGTTAAGATGGAAGCTACAATTGCTGAAGCTCCAATCTACAAATGGGACGGTTCAGGTGAAGCTGGACAGAACGCTGACTTATACTACGGTGTAGAAGTTAACGGCAATAAGTACACTTTCGTTGTAGAATCTTACTTAATGTATGAAGGCAGTGAATTATATAATGCAGTATTAGCTCTTAACGCAGGCGATAAAGTTGAACTTCAGGGCTTCATGTACTGGTATGAAGGCGCTCAGTTACATACAACTGGCGTTACTAAGAAATAGTTCTATAACAAGCTAGTAATAACAAAAGCAACCGTTTCGGTTGCTTTTTGTTTTTAATCAATGTTTTTCTCTTTGTAGAATTGTTTCCAATATTTCTCAACATTCTTTGCTAAGATATCCGCATTTGTTGGGTAATGGTAGTCGACTTCGTCAACTTCCAATACCAGATCAACATTTCTGCCATTTGGCATTTCGGTTAACTTCCATAAGATATTACCCAATAGATATTGGTTAGCATAGAAGTTAGTACCATGAGTACCGCCTGTTTCTTTTTCACCAGAACCGATGCAGTCATTTAAGTGAATGATGAACCTGTCTGATTGGTAAGCATCAATAGTAGAGAAGAAAGACATTTCATCAAACTTGAAGGACATTTCACTCATGATTAAGTGACATGTATCAAGTAATGGGAATACATTATCTTTGCCAATATGGTCTTTTAAGTAGTTCATGACTTTCAATCCTTCAATGGCACCAACGTTACGGTAACAGTTTTCAATATGTAATCTGATGCCCTGCTGTTTAATGAAATCACAGAAGTCCATTAAATAAGGATTAGTTAATAACTTGTTTAAGCTTGTTTCAGCGTGTAATACTAAACCGGCATCTCTTTTCTTACAGAGCTGGTAAACCTTCTGGGCATATTCGCTTTTAAACTCATCAACCGCATCATATACATCGCAACGGTCAATTGGGTAATGGACAGTGACGATAGGCTTGACAATCTGTTTTTCTAAGTCAAAATCATCACGCTGATCACCATAAAGATGGATTTCATAACCATCAAAACGGTCATACAATTTTTTGATATTTAATTGCTCCTGTTCAAGAGCAAGCTTCATAATTTTACGCATAATAACAACCTCAATCAGTCTAATAATTATAGCTATTTTTTCCTGCCTTGACAATGATTAACAGGTGCAGAAAATGAATGTGATATAATGAATATATCTATAGGAGTTTAGTATTATGAAAGTGACAATATCAGGACCACAACTGGAAAAACAATATCTGGAATTTGATCATAATATTTCTGTTGAAGAAGTTTTGAATATGTATAAGGATAAGATGCCTTATCCTATTTATCTGTGTAAACTTAATAACATTTACCGTGGTATACCACATATCATTCACCATGACAGTGATATTGAATTTTTGGATATCAGAAATAATGCTGCCTGGACTGCTTACCAAGACAGTTTAATTCTTTTATATTCAAAAGCTGTTCATGATGTTCTAGGAAAGGATACAAGCATTTCTATCAGGTATTCTTTCAATAAAGGTGTTTATACATTATTAAGTAAAAGCAGCGATGATGAGCAATTAAATAGGATTGAGGCAAGGATGAGGGAACTTGTTGAAGAAGACTTGCCAATTGTAAAGAAACATATGACAAAAGCTCAGGCAATTGCCTTAGCCCAATCCCAAAACATGCATGAAACACAGGATTTATTGGAAAGTATTCCTTCCTTACAGAATGTTGAAATCTTCTCTTTGGATGATGAAGTAGAGATTTTCTATGGTTTACTTGTTCCTTCAACTGGTTATCTGAAGCTGTTTGAATTAAGAAAATATCAGGATGGAATCTTGATGAGATATCCACATCCTTCTGATCCAAATGTTATCCCAGAGTACGAAGATCAGCAGATTTTATATAGTGCATTTGCGGAAACAACAAGATGGGGTGAATTATTAGGTATCAATTATGTTGATGATTTAAATGCCATGATTCATCAGGGTAATATGAAGGACGTCTATCTTTTACAGGAAGCCTTACATGAGAAAAGAATCTCTGACTTGGCTGATGAAATCGTTGAAAGCAAAAGAAGACTGGTTCTTATCTGTGGACCTAGCAGCAGTGGTAAAACAACATTTGCCAAGAGACTATGCATTCAATTAAGAGTAAATGGTGTTAAGACACTATATATGGGAACTGATGACTATTTCGTTGAATCTAGCCAGGCACCTTTAGATGCCAATGGGGAAAGAGATTATGAAAGCATCAGAGCTGTTGATACAAAACTATTCGTCAGCAACCTTCAGGATTTATTGGATGGCAAAGAAACAGATTTACCACATTATGATTTCTCCATTCAAAGTAAAGTCTTTGGTCAAAGAATGACTAAGATTGATAGTGATGAGGTAATTGTCATTGAAGGTATTCATGCCCTTAATAGTATTTTGACTGAAGGTATTGATGAGAATCAGAAATATAAGATTTATATTTCTCCATTTACACCAATTTCCATTGATTCCCATAACCGTATCCCTTCAACTGACTGTAGACTATTAAGAAGGATGGTAAGAGACCATCAGTTCAGAAACTGGTCAGTTCAGGAAACAATTAAAGCCTGGCCAAAGGTCAGAAATGGTGAAGACAATAATATCTTCCCATCAGTTAATGAAGCTCATGTCTTCTTTAACTCCAACTGCATTTATGAAATTGCCGTTTTAAAGAAAATGGCTGAACCACTATTAAAAGAAATTGACAGAAGCCAGCCGGAATATGCGGAAGCACAAAGATTGTTGAGTTTCTTCAGATTCTTTGAAGCAACCGAAGATGAAGATAGAATTGTCAATCATTCCATTATCAGGGAATTTATTGGTGGATCGACAATTGTCTAATAAGGAATAAAAGAAAAAGAAAACTAATAAGTATTATGAAGAAAAGATGCTTATTAGTTTTTTTGTTGGTTCTGATAATTGTTTTTGTGATTATTTTGTTTTCTGGTAGTCAAAAGGTCAGTGAATCACTTATTGAAACAACCATGGTTACCAGTAAAGATTTCTACTACCAATACAATTGTCTGGCAACCGTAAAGGGTAGACAGCACATTCAATACTTTTATGGCAATATCAATACTATAAATTGTCAGCTTAACGACTATGTCAATAAAGGTGAAATGTTATTAACATACAATGACGAATATGGCAAAAAGAAAAATCTGACTGCCCAAACAGATGGCTATATTGAGGAAATTCAATCAGGCTTAATCATTATCTGCGATAAACAGTTATATGGAGAAGTGTATCTGCCACTGAATAAGTATCAGATGGTTAAAGAAAATGACAATCTTATTATTGAAATTGGCGATGACTATTATAGTACAACCATAAAGAAGAAAAATGATTACGGAACAGATAAAAATGGAATTACTTGTTATAGGGTAGAGATAGATTTACAAAAATATCAAGATAAACTGCTGATTAATCAGAATATCAGCGTTTGTTTTACTTTACAAAAACAATATGGATTAGTGGTTGATAATAAGGCTATTTTGATGGATGAAAAAGGGTATTACATGTTGGATGAAGAATATAAAAAGAAAATGACCAATAAAGAAATGTACAGACATGACATTAAAGTATTAGGACGAAGTGAAAAAGAGACACTGATTAGCGGTAAACAGTTGGAAGGTTTAATGGTATGCATCATCCCAGAGGAATTAAAGGAATTGTTAGATGATTGAAATTATTAATGGATGTAAAACATATGGTCAGAAGAAAGCCTTAAACAATATCAATCTTAAGTTACAGAAAGGGTGCTACGTTGCTATAACCGGTCCTTCAGGTTGTGGGAAAAGTACGCTGTTAAATATTATTGCTGGTTATGACTTATTAAGCAGTGGACATTATTTATATAAAGGCAAAGAGGTTATCAATGATGATGTCAGATTAAAGAATGATGTTGGGATGATTTTTCAAGATTATCAGCTTTTTGATTATCTGACAGTTTATGAAAACTTATTAATGGCTGGGCAATATAACAATAAAAAACTAAGCAGACAACAAATCTATGATTATTGTTATATGACGGGAATTGAAGACATAGTTAAACAATATCCTTCCACTTTATCAGGCGGTCAAAAACAGAGGGTGGCGATTGCTAGATGCTTACTGATGGATAAACAATTGTTATTGGCTGATGAACCTACGGGCTCTTTAGATACTAAAAACAGAGATGAAATAATGTCTTTATTTGATAGGTTACACAAGCAAGGTATTTCCATTATCATTGTCTCGCATGATGAAAAGGTTGCCAGCCATAGTGAAACAAGGATGTATATGCAAGATGGAATTATTCTTTAAGAACTTTTATCGTAACCGTAAACATCACATATCAATCATCGTTACTAATGCCATGGCTATCTTTTTAGTTTTCATAACTACTGTCTTTTCCGATTATCTAACTCAATCCGTTGATAAATCAATAACTGATATTGGTGCTGATATCAGTATGTTAATATTACCTGACCTCCAATATGACGATTTCCTCAAAGATAATCAGATAACTGATTATCTGCTTGTTAAAGAAAAACAATATGGTGATTATTCGTTAGTTTGCCTTGATGGGAAACTGTCACTATTGCCATTAGATTATCAACATGGCAGGGGTTTGCAACAATTAGATCTGTTATCCGGCACACTTGTTTGTGTTGTTGGTGATAGTGTAAATTATCAAAATAATAAGGTGAATATTAATGGTGTCAACTTCAAAGTAATAGGTGTGTCAAAACAGGAAAGTGACAACATTTATTTTGATTTGGCAAAGACAATTTTCATTCCTATCAATTATCAGTTGGAAGGAATGGACAGTAAATTGTTATTTAAAAGTGATAAAAGCGTTGAAAGATATCTGGAAAATAAATATGAAGATAACTATACATTATTAGATCAAAGTACTGTCAAACAGTCATTTGAACTCATTACTAAAGCAGCTAGTATAGTCATGATGTTTATGGCGATTTTTTCCATGGTTATATCATTGATAGGAATGTTGAATATGACATTAGTGCAACTGTCCAGCCGTAAAAAAGAAATAGCGATAAAAAAGAGTTTATCGGCAACTGATAAGGATATCGTTAAAGAAATGTTGGGGGAAACAGTAATTGTTATGTTGTTATCCATACTGCTAGCATGGTTAGTGGCAAGGTGGGTAATAATGGGGATTAATGCGATAATAATGGGTGAAATTTCCATTAATTATCAAAAAGTAGGTAAAAATACCTTGATTATCCTTTTATTTGGGGTTTTGTGGGGATTATTACCTGCATATAAAGCTAGCAAAATAACAGTCATTCAGGCAATGAAAAATCCGGATTAACCGGATTTCTTTTTATTTTTTATATGCGATAGCATCAATCTGGAATTTGATTCCTTCTCTGATGAAATCAGAAGTGTAGGCTTTACGTGTTGGATATTTACCATTGAAACGGCTTCTTAATACATCAGGTAGATAATTAAGATCTTCAATATCCTTAAATAGACAATCCATCTTAACAACAGATTCTAGTGTTAAACCAACTTTAGCTAAACGGCTTTCCAATACATCAATAGCACCATTAATCTGATCTTCAATTGGCATTCCTTCATTTTTCATGCAGTAACCAACGAATACGTAATCGCCTGCTTCAATTATTGTTGAATCAGCCCAGAATTCATCAATTTCAACTCTATTAATTTCTGACATAGTTTTCTCCTAATGGTAATTTAGAAAATATCGATACCCATCTTCTTTTGAACTTTCTTAAGTTTCTTATAGGCGATTCTGCTAGCTTTTTCAGCACCAACCTGTAAGACTTCTTCAAGTTTGCCAGAAGAGATAACTTCATGATATCTGTCCTGAATCATCTGTAATTCATTGCCGACAGCCTCAGCAACTTCTTTCTTGAATTCACCATAACCTTTTCCTTCATAACGGGCAACAACACTCTCAATTGGCTCACCAGTTAAGGAAGTTAAGATTTCCAATAAGTTTGAAACGCCTGGCTGGTTAACCTTATCGTAGTTAACATGGGCATAGTTATCAGTAACAGCTGACATAATCTTCTTTTTAGCAACATTAACATCATCTAATAAGTAGATACAGCCTTTATTTGTTTCATCTGATTTGCTCATCTTCTTTGTTGGATCAGATAATGACATGATTCTTGCGCCAACCTTCTGAATGACTGGCTCAGGTAAAACGAATGTATCTGAATAACGGTTGTTGAAACGCTGTGCTAAGTCACGTGCTAATTCAACGTGCTGTTTCTGGTCATCACCAACTGGTACATAATCAGCATCATATAATAAGATATCAGCAGCCATTAAAGATGGATAAACAAATAAGCCGGCTGTGATGTTTTCTTCCTTATTAGCAGTTTTTTCTTTGAACTGTGTCATACGGCTTAACTCACCCATATATGACTGACAAGTCATTAAGAAGCCTAACTGGGCATGTTCTTTAACATCTGACTGTAAGAAGATTGTGCATCTGTCCGGATCAAGTCCACATGCTAAGTAAAGCGCAATGGCATCCTTTAAGTTCTTTCTTAAATCGACTGGGTCCTGGTAAACAGTAACGCAGTGTAAGTTAGCGATGAAGACATATAAATCATAGTCATCCTGGTATTTTACAAAGTTTCTTAAAGCTCCGATGTAATTGCCTAATGTCAACTGACCAGTAGGCTTGATACCACTTAACATTCTTTTCATAATAATTTCCCCCTGAAAATAAAAAAAGCACCGCTTTTGGGACCCGTTACAGGTGGTGCCACCCAAATTGCCTACAATAGTGTAAGCCACTTAAAGTTGTAAGGTAACTGTCCATAAACCAATTCATCATGTACTTAGACTGACCTTTCACCTTCGCCAGTTCGCTAGATACCAGAGGCACATAATTACTGTATTCATTTTAGCATTTTTTACTGATTTGACAATATATTTATCAATATCGTCAGATTACTTAACCGAGTTAGGGAAAAATATGGTAAGATATTGATACGAGGTGAGCAGAGAATGAAGAAGAAACCGTTTATCGGATTTTGGAACTACACAGTATATCTAACCTACGTTGGTTTAATCAGTGCCATTATTGGTATTATCGAAGCTGCAAAAGGAAAAATCGGTTTTGCGTTAGGCTGTTTATGCTTTACAGCTGTCTGTGATACATTTGATGGTAAGATTGCCAGAAGCAAAAAAGACAGAACAGATGATGAGAAATTGTTTGGTGTTCAGATTGACTCATTATGTGATGTTGTTTCATTCGGTATTTTCCCACCAGTATTCTTCTATGGATTGGGTATTGATTCGACAATCGGTGTTGTTGTATTAGCTTTCTATGGTACATGTGCCGTTGTCAGACTGGCTTACTATAATGTTTTGGAAACATCAAAGATGGCTAAACCGGTTGCAGGACCATCTGTATATATGGGATTACCTGTTACTACCATTGCCTTGTTCGCTCCAATCTTCTATTTATGCATGTTGGTATTACCACCATTAACAGCTGAGATTGTCGTTACAGTAGGTTTATTTATGGTTGCTGTATTGTTCATCCTGAATTTCAAGGTTAAAAAACCGACAAATGGTCAGTTAGCCATCATCGCTGTAGTAATGGCTGCCATACTAGGTGCCATCATTAAAATTAAATTATCATAAGGTCTGAAAAGACCTTTTTAATTGTTAGGGTAGAAATAATAATAAAATCAAATTTCACCTTGAAAAAATGAAGGGTATTTGTTAGAATATGTAGGCAATGAAATGCGCCCTTAGCTCAACTGGATAGAGTGTCTGACTACGGATCAGAAGGTTG
>R21__coassemble_1509_pt1 | contig 15491 bp, 11 predicted proteins | sample R21__metabat2_high_PE_038 | metagenome-assembled genome bin R21 | reverse complement strand
CACTTACCCCCTGTAACTGTGTTCTGTATAGGTCAGCGTATACTTCGCTTTCCTTTAATAACTGTTCATGATTACCGATTGTGGCAATCTTGCCCTCATCCATAACGATAATCTTATCTGCTTCCATAATTGAGGCAATTCTTTGAGCAATGATGATAGTAGTCATGCCAGAAAGTTTTTCCTTTAAAGCAGCTCTGATACGTTTATCAGTATCAGTATCAACAGCACTTGTTGAGTCATCAAGGATGATGATCTTCGGTTTCTTCAATAAGGCACGGGCAATACATAATCTCTGTTTCTGTCCACCTGAAACGTTGACACCGCCCTGACCTAAATAAGTATTGTAACCATCTGGGAATGCTTTTATGAAATCATCAGCCTGAGCACACTTAGCAGCTTCTTCAACCTGCTGATGAGTAGCATTCATATCACCCCATTTGAGGTTTTCTTCAATAGTTCCAGAGAACAGAACGTTCTTCTGTAAAACCATGGCAACCTGTTCTCTTAAGTTGAACAGTGAATATTCCTTAACGTTATGACCACCAACATAGACATTACCTTCTGTTGTGTCATACAGACGTGGAATTAACTGAACTAAAGTAGTCTTAGATGAACCAGTAGAACCGATAATTCCGATTGTTTCTCCTGATTTGATTTCTAAGTTAATATCACTTAAAGCCATTGTATTAGCTTTTGAACTGTATGCGAATGAGACATTTTCAAACTTGATAGAACCATCTTCTAACTGTAAATTAGGATCACAGTTTTCATCAGTAATATCAATCTTTTCATTCAATACTTCATTAGCTCTATCAACTGCAGCCTGTGCAAAGACAATCTGCATCATTGAGTTAGAGATCATCATAAGTGAGAAAAGAACTCTTCTCATATATGATAAGTAAGCCATGAAGTCAGCAGTTTCCATTGTGCCAAAGATGATCTTCTTGCCGCCAAATACGCAAACAAGAATCATACATGTATACATTACTAAGTTAAAGAATGGGTCATTGAAGTTGACAATCTTTTCAGCTTTTCTTTGCATTGTCATAACTTCTTCAGATGTAGCCTTAAACTTAATCTTTTCGTATTTTTCTCTTACAAATGTCTTAACAACTCTGATACCGATGAAGTTTTCTTCCAGGTTACCATTTAAGTCATCAAACTTAATCATTAACTTTTTGAATTTAGGATGTGCTGTCATAAAGATAGTAACTAAACCAGTTCCTAAAATTGGAACAGCAACCATGAAGATTACAGCTAATGATCTATCCAAACTGAAAATCATGATACCGCTGACGATTAACTGAAGTGGTGCTCTGAATAAGTGACGGATGATAGAAACATATGCCATTCTTAATTCACGCATATCCTTTGTCATTCTTGTTAAAAGTGATGGAACCTCGAATTTTTCAATATTGGCAAAGCTAAACTCCTGTACCTTTTCAAAGATTGCCTGACGGATATTCTTAATGAATCCCGAAGAAGCAACTGATGATGTGATACCGGCTACAGCGCCACAAATTCCGGCTGCCAACGCCATAAGTACCATTGTAATTCCCGTTTTGTATACATACTCAATGCTAAATGCTGCAGGGTCTTGACAGTTTTTGATGATTAATGTCATATACTTTGGAATGTAAACATCAAAAATGACCTCAGCGACCATTAAAAACGGAGTTATTATGGCTGCAAATTTATGTTCTTTTGTATATTTAACTAGCAGTTTAAACATAATGCCCTCATTCTATTACAGTTCAAAAAAATCGTAAATATTTTTCACGTGCAAATTAATTCTATGCCTTTTAAAAAGCATATTCAATAAAAATTGATTAACCGGTTAATTATTTTGTATGAAAGTGTTTTCATAAACACTTTAATTTTTAATTTAGCGAATACTCTGCTTTGACAGGTTCATTTCTGCCTTGCCATAAACAGCATATAAAGCTTTCATATCGCCCATTGGCATTTTCATTTCTTCTGTTTGTGCACTTCCATCAAGAAGTTTTTCACACAGAACAGCCATGTCTTCCAATAACGTCAGATCAAGTCTGTTAAACTCAGAAACTCTTGAAACATGTTGCTGACCATTATGTCCACCATAGAATTGCCATGATGAATCAACGCCTAACTCTTTCAGATCTTTGTCAGCCTGTAACAGTGCATCACGATATTCACTGATGGTTAATGCTCCTTTAATCAACATTAATACTCCACATCCTGAACCAATTGCATCGCCACTGTATACTAATTGTGCTGCTCTATCAACAAACAGAACTGAACCAGTTGTATGACCAGCCAATGGTACAACATCAATTACCACACCACCTAAATCAAATGATTGTGGTAATGGTTTTGCTTTATTAACATCTAAGATATTTAATGTGTTAACATCAATGCCCCAACCTTTTATATTGGAATGTTCAATGTACATATCAATATCTTTTTCATCAATATAAACTTCTTCAAAATCTCCACATCTGCCAATGTGGTCGAAGTGACCATGAGTTAAAGCAACTGCCACTGGTTTATCAGTCAATGTTTTAACATAATCAGACAAACTGTCTTTTTCCATGCCTGTATCAATCATTAATGCTTTTTCTTCACCAATGATAAGATACATTGACTCACGTCCTAAACCATCAATATGGTAAGTATATTCATTTACTTTTTCGCAAATGTATCCCATAGTTATTCCTCCTACAGTCCCTGCATTTCTAACCACTCACCAGCCAACATTGACCAGTGTGCCAGATGAGGATAATTAGCATTTTCGTCATTATAGCCATCTGCTAAGCCAACACCATGATGACCATCAGGGAAGAAATGAAGCTCAAATGGAACACCATAGTCTGTAAGTTCTTTTGCTAGAGCCATGCCATTTCTAGGGTCATCGGAAATAGTCTGCCAGATGAATAATGGAGGTGTATTGATGTCCACATTTTTTTCTACGGCAAAGAATACTCTGTCGTCCCTCTTTTGTTTGTCAAACGGGTTAACAAACATGCCGCCAGGATAACTTGATTCAGCAAATGCTCCATAGCACAATACTGCCCCATCCGGTCTGCTTGACATTCTTTCGATTGGGTCCTCAGCCTCATCATCACCTAAGTCATAATGAGTAGCTGCATTACCTGATAACATACCACCAGCCGAATATCCCATAACCGCAATCTTATCAGAAATGCCTAATTCATCTTTTTTATAACGCAATACTCTGATAGCTCTTAAGCAGTCATCTAAAGCATCACCTCTAGTATATGGAACCAGTCTGTATGTCAATACAGCTACGTTGTATCCCATCTTCTGGAATTTATAAGCAGTATAGAAACCTTCATGTCCTGCTCTCATAACGAATGCCCCACCATGACTAACTAGAATTGTGCCTCGTACCTCTTTACCTTCACAAGGGAAGAAAATGATATTTGGTTCAGGTTGAGCAACATCATCCTTAAAGTTTGGAGTTCCGTTTTCCCACAGTTTTATCTGCTGGAAACGATTAATAGTTGCATTCCAGATAGAATGATTTGCTTTTACGGCTTCGCTACCAGAAACTTTATGTTGTTCTTCGCTTGACCAAATTAATGAGCCATCATCTATTACCTGTTGTAAAATCACATTATTGTTTTCGTACATTTTTTACCTCCTATATTCTTTCACCTTCACTATTGAAATAGTGGAAGAACTGCTGATCAAGTTTAAAGGCCATTGTCTGACCAGGAATCAATGTGCTTTGCTGACCAACAACTTTTTTAACTGCTGTAATTTCCTGACCTTGGAAAGTCAGATACACAATAAAGTCAGCACCAATTTCTTCACTGTAATTGAACACAGCTAATTGACCATCTTTACCAATTTCAATATTGACTGGTCTAATGCCAACTGTTAATTTTCTATCTTCTAATAATTTCTTACGACTTTCTGTTGGTAAAACGTATTGCTGCTGCAATAGTTCAAACTTACCACTCTTATCAACTTCAATATCCTCAATCATATTCATAGCCGGTGCGCCAACAAAAGTAGCCACATAGCTGTTTACTGGCTGATTGTAGATATTGGCAACATTATCGTCCTGCTGAACAATGCCATCTTTGATGACGATAACTCTATCAGCTAAGATTAAAGCATCTGTCTGATCATGAGTAACATAAATAAAAGTTATCTTTAAAGCTTGTTGGATTCTCTTCAATTCATTTCTTAAGGTTGCTCTCATCTGAACATCAAGGTTAGAGAAAGGTTCATCCAATAAGAAAATCTTTGGTTTACGGACTAAACATCTGGCAATGGCAACTCTTTGCTTTTCACCACCTGATAAGTCCTCAGGCATTCTTTCCAGTTTATCTGAAAGTCTTAACAATTGAGCAATTTCCAATACTTTCTCATCTACTTCTTCACGTGGAATATGCTGATTACGTAATGGGAAGGCAATGTTATCATAAACATTCTGATTTGGATATAAGGAATAGTTTTGGAACACCATTGCTACATCGCGGTCTTCCGGTTTAACTGCAGCCATATCCTGACCATCAAAATAGATCTCACCAACTGTCGGGCTTTCTAATCCGGAAATCATTCTTAAAATTGTCGTTTTACCACAACCGCTTTCGCCAAGTAAAACCACAAACTCGCCATCTTTAATTGTTAAATTTAAATGCTGTACGGCAATTACACCTTCATTTGAGGTGTAAGGCATGCTCTTTTGTTTTTCTAATATTTTCTGTCTTCTTTTACGGTCTATTATTCCTGTTGTTATGAAAGGATAGATCTTTGTTGCATCATTAATTCTTATTTCTGGCATGATCTTTTCCTTTCTTGAACTTGTTATCTAAATCAACAGCGCTTACTTCCTGTTGCTGTTCAACTTCCTCTTCAGCTTTTACTTCAGGACCATTTTCTAAGTTGTTGTCCTTAATGAACTGTAGCATTCTCTTTTCAGCAACCGGTCTGAATAAATCAGCAAATAATGCTGGAGCAATCAGTAAAGCCAATGGGAACATGTAAACGCATAAAACTAAGAACACTAACAATAATGCCATACCAATATTGGCATATATCTTTGTCATGGTGAAGTAAACAGAAAGTCTGATTACTGAACCGACAGTGACATCAAAACGTGACAATACTACTGGCATGTAAATTACTGTTGGTAAGTAGAATAAAGTTATAACAATCGCCAAAATGGCATAGAACAAACCAAATGCACCTTTATAGAAAATTTGGTATGCGCAATAGTCCCCATAGAAGACAATAAAGGCTGTCAATAAAAGAATCAGGGAAAGAACAACACCTTCAATCAAATTCTCTTTATATGTTTTAAAGAAATCCTTCGCTACAGACTGCCCTCTTTTCTCAGAGAAAATTACCTTGGTAATTGTGTGGTACAAAGCTGCGCAGCTTGGCACGATTGTTACTAGAGGGATGCAGCAAAGGCACCAAAAGAAACTGACAATAAACATATTGGCAATCGTTTCTAAAATTCTCATTATCGGGCTGTTGTAGTTAAATCCATTCATTCTAAAATCCTATAAGGCAGTATCTTTTACTGCTGTTACTTCGCCTTTCTTTAACTGTTCTTTCTGCATGAAATCTGTGCCAATCCAAACATCAATGGCACTTGGATTTCTAATTAAAGAACCATCTACACTATATTCTAACCTATTATAAGCTTCGATATAGTCGATAATTTCACTGTTAGTGGCAAACCATATATCATCCTTGTACTGGCTGACATATTTTACTAAATCTTCAATAACATCCCAGTTATCATCACCATCAAACTCATAACCATGTCCCCAAACATAGAACAGTTCAGTTCTGAATGCTGGTCTTTCACAGAACTGTTGTGCCAGTTCCATCAGTTTTTCATCTTTATGATGACAAGTTGGATTCCATTCCATCAAATCTTTTGGAATGTCAAAGGTGTGTGTTGAGACAATTGTTCTTGCTCCTCTGTAGCCGGCATTTCTAAGCAACTGTTTTACTTCATCATTGAAAATGCCAAACGGATAAGCAAACATCTTCATTGGATAGCCAACCAGTTTTTCTAACTGGCACTTATCCTCAACAATTTCATATGACGCTAGTGGTGCTTTAACATCCACTAAAGATGAATGGTACAGACCATGTCCGCCTACTTCCAAGCCATCATATAAATCTTTAACTTCTTCAGGATTAACCTTTGAAATATCTACTGATTTACCGCCACCCATTCTTGGCTGAACAACCTGCTGGTAGCCAAGAACGCCAGCGTTAAGATTGAATGTTGCCTTAACACCATATTTTTTACAGATTTCTGTTAATCTTCTGTCCTGGATTACGCCATCATCATAAGACAACGTAAATGCTTTTTTCTTTCCACCAGGGAATAACATCGTATCAAATCTTTTTCCCATATGTTTCTCCTTAAATAATAGGGCATGACTTTTATGAATCATGCCCTTGTTTTTAACTAGATTTTCTTCGCATTTATCGGCTCAGGATTTCCAAATCTCCAAGCTGAATTATTTGCTGAATCAATGTGAACATTATCTCCATCAAATGTCATTGTGTATGTATCAGTTAGGCATGTTTCAACCCATCTGCCATGCATTACCAGTTTGTTGTCATCCTCGAAATGAGCATCACCTAAATACATCTGATTAGTATCTTCGCTCACGCCAAGCATATTAGTGAATCTTGTTCCATTTGTAGAGAAGCGGATATGTTCCTCTCTTCCCTCTTTAGTCTTCAGATTCCAAACAAATCCATAATCATCGAAATCTAATGAGAATACGTCAATTCCATCAGGCATCTTGCCAATCATGAAGTTACCGCCAAATGGTGTGAAGACACCACTTGTCAACTGGTACTTCTGACCATCAATCTTCTTTAATAATGGGCTGAATGGCTGACATTCAGGATTACCTACGTTGAGTGATTTTAACTTACGATTTAATCTGTCATAAGCTTCTTCGTTTGCAGGCAATGGACCTTCTTCAGTAATCTTTTCAATGAAATCCCAAGTAATGTCTAATGTTGTCTGAGCCCAGTGTGCTCCAACAGCTGTTTCATTAATAGCAATTTCCATATCTAAGTCTGGTAAGACAATTGTGAACTGTCCCATAGCACCATCAGCTCTGTAAGCTCTGTGAGGTTTGCACATCCAAATCTGGAAGCCATAACCTAAGAAGTTATCGAAAGCCTGTGGGTTATTGATTGATTCAGTTGCTGAATCATTCTGGTTTGTTGTAGCTAGCTGTACATAGTCTTCAGCAAGGATTCTTTCACCTTCCCAAACACCACCATCAGCATATAGTTTCATTAAACGGAAGTTATCTTCAGTTGTAGCGAATAAGCCACCACCACCAACTTCCATTCCATCAGCCATACATAGCCAACGTAAGTTATCAGGGTTGATACCAATCTTATTGAACAGTCTTGGTGTTAAGTAATCATGTAAGCCAAGTCCTGTTTTCTTTCTGACGATAGCACCTAATAATGTTGAACCTGTTGAGTTGTACATATATGTTGTACCAGGTTTGTGGTTAACTGGTGTATGCATGAATTCTCTAATCCAATCTTTAGAGTTGAATGGCATTGTATCCATTCCACAACCCATGCATAATACATCTCTAACTGTTAACAGTTTTAAGTTTTCGCTTGGATCCTCAGGTGATTCATCTGGGAAAATATCAATTAATCTTTCATCCAGTTTTAAGATTCCTTCAGTATAAGCAATACCTACTGCTGTAGCAGCATATGTTTTAGTATGTGATTGTAAACCATGACGTAAGTTTGGTCCAAATGGAGTCCACCAGCCCTGGGCAATCATCTTATTGTGTCTCATGATCATCAAACCATGCATTTCTGTCTGGCTGTGTTCAAGATTATCAATATATTCAAGAATTAATTCACTACGGACACCAACCTCTTCAGGTGTAGCTGTCTCGAAAGGTTTACGATATTCCATATATTCTCCTTTTTAACCCTTAACACCACCGATGACCATACCTTTGATCAGTTCTTGCTGAACAAATGGGTAGGCAACCAATACTGGTATTAATGCGATGATGGCAATAGCCATACGGGCACCTTCTGTCGGTAGACTTCTACGGGCAAGTTCAATCTGCTCACCCTGTAAGTCAGTTGTCTTCAGGAAGGAAATACTATCCATGATTTTCTTCAGGTAAACCTGAATAGTAAATAGTTTGGTATTAGTGATATAGTACAGACCTGCTGACCAGTTGTTCCAGTAACCTAATGCTGAGAACAGACCAATTGTTGTCATGATTGGTTTTGATAAAGGTACCATGATCTTTGAGTAAATCTTAAAGTCTCTAGCACCATCCAATCTTGCTGCTTCAATGATTGTATACGGTACGTTGGCATTGAAGTAATTTCGAACCATCATAACGTTCATACCACTCATCAAAGAGCCCGGTAGCAAGTAAGCCCATAGTTTATTTTTGATGTGGAATAATCTAGTCCATACAATGTAGCTGGCAGTCATACCACCATTGAACAACATCGTAAAGAATAAGATGAAGGCAATGACATTTCTAGGCTTGAAGTCTTTTCTGCTTAATGGATAAGCAAATAATGAAGACATTACCAAACTAGAGATTGTACCTATAACTGTAACAACGATTGTTAAGCCATAAGCACGAAGAATTGTTAATCTCTTTGCCCACATGAATGCGTAAGCATCAATTGATAACTCACTTGGGAAGAAACGATAACCTTTAGATAGAGCTGATTCCGCAGAGAATGAAACCATGATCATTAAAATTAATGGAACTACACAGAATACCATTAACAGAATCATGACTGTCAAAGCTACATAGTGGAATGTTTTCTCACCCTTCATAAGTTGAATTTTATTTTTATTCTTAGCCATAAACATCCTCCATTAGAACAGTGAGTTTTCAGGGTTAATCTTACGTACAAGTAAGTTAGAAATAAGAACTAGTATAAATCCGATAATAGCCTGGAATACGCTGGCAGCTGAAGACATACCGACGTTATTGTTGACCATTAAGGCACGATATACATATGTATCAATTGTCTGTGTTGTTTCATACAACAATCCATTTCCAAGTGGAACCTGGTAGAATAGACCGAAGTCAGAGTTGAAGATACGACCAATTGACAACAGAAGCATCATAGTAACCATTGGTTTTAATAATGGCAATGTAATGTATTTAATCTGTTCCATCTTAGTTGCACCATCAATTCTTGCAGACTCATATAATCCCTTATCGATACCACCGATACTAGCCATATAAATAATTGAAGACTGACCGGCGTTCTGCCATAAGTGAACAATTGTTAAAATGAATGGCCAATATTTTGCGGTTGTATACCATTGTTTAGGATCACTAGCAAAAAATGTTGTATTCAGATATCCATATGTGTGTGATAAGAACGCATATACGATATATGACAGAATAACAGCAGATACCATTGATGGGAAGCAGATAACTGGCTGAATAACCTTGGCAATCTTTCTCTTTGCAATTTCATTCATACATAATGCGATGAAAATTGCGACTACTAAGTCGATAAGAATCCAAGCAAAGTTATAAAGAACAGTATTTCTGATCATCAGGAAAGCATCCTTGGTCTTAAACAGATAAGTAAAGTTATCAAATTTGACCCATGGGCTCTTGAAAATACCTACAGAGTAGTTAACCTTCTTGAAAGCCAGAAGGATACCAAACATCGGCAGATAGTTGTTGCAAATAAGATAAATGATTCCAGGTACCATCATAAGATACAGAGGGAAGTCATTTTTGAATCTTTCTTTCTTTGCAAGCTTTTTCTGTTGAGCCAGGATGTCATCAAATTCAGAAGTTTTTTCAGGTTTATTTTTTGACATACCAAATACTCCTATCCTATTTTACAAATTAATCTTACCTTATTAAAAAAAGCACATTCATTTAAAAATGTGCAATAGAGTTGTCAATTTGTATCAACCAATTAATTAATAATTAAGTTCCTTTATAAGCTGTTGGGTAAAGGCTTTAGCATTTTCTAAATAGTTAGCATTTGCCACAATTCCCATTATTACATCATTATGGTAGAAACCAGCCTGATGAATTGGTGAGCCTGAATGTAAGATAATGCCAACTGCCACTTTATTACCATTACTGTCAGAAACATAATACAGGTCATTTTCAACCTTCTTCAGCAGCTCTTCATCAATAACCTCACTCAAGTTTTTGAAGCCGCCATTGACTGCGAAATATTCAAAATATCTTTCATCGCAGAAATATAAATCCAGATCATCAACAGCGAACATTCCGCTTAGAATCTGTAATACTTCAATATCCTGTTCTTCCCTGTCTGTTAAACCTAAAGTCATATCTGCAATGACATTAACTTCCTTATCTCCCATTTTAACGCCACCCTTTTCCAACAATGTGGCAAAAACGGTATCATCAGTTGGTAAAGCGATGCTGTCATTGTTAATTAAACAGACATACATGTTGTAATTTCCTTTACCAACAGAGGCAATCTGGGTAATTAAGAAAACTGATAAGAAAAATGCTACAACAATAATTGGGATTTTGTAATAGTCCCAGATAAACTGCATTTTGCTTTTTCTATCAGGCAAAGACTTTATCTTCTCTTTATCTTCTAACAATTCATCTTTTAACTTCATAACTACTCACCTCTGGCACTATCATTACGCCAATCAACTGGACTCATTCCTACAATTTTATGGAAGACAGTTGAGAAATAAGAAATATTAAAGTAGCCGACATGTGAAGCAACCTCACTGACTGACATCTGGGTTGACAACAATAATCTTTTAGCCTCTTCAATACGTAACTGGTTAATATATTCCCTTAAGTTCATTCCCATATGGTTTCTAAACAGTTTAGATAAATAGTTTGGTGTGACAAAGGCTACAGCAGCAACATCGTCACGGTCAATATTGTCTCTATAATGTTCATCCACATAACGGATTGCTCTTGCCATAATATCTTTAGAATCAATTTCATCTTTCATGACATCCTGCTGCATTCTCATCAAATACATACAATATTCCATTAAAGAATTCTTGTTATTAGTAGCAGTCTTATCGTATTCAGCCAACTGTTCATCCAAAAGAACTTCTTTTGAAGAAACGCCATTGTCCTGGAAAATGGTTAAGAATATATTAGTAATTTCTCTTCTGAAAGTACTTAAGCTATCCTTTGAACCACTTAAACGGTCAATCTGAACCTTTACATATTCCTGATATCCTGCTTCATCACGTTTCTTTAAATACCATAAAATATGATCGCTGTTTAATACCTCATCATCAGAAATAATGTTATCCAAATCCTGATTTAATGTCAGAATCTGACCACCACAATATCTGACTTTTCTTATTTTTTCATACATTAATGTTACAACATCATGGCTCTGCCAGAATGGAACCTTACCGCTGAGCAGTACTACCGGGTTCATTGATGTACATTCCATAGAACAATTAATCAATGTCTGGCAACGATTAGTTAATTGTTCATCACTGACTTCTCCAGGCACAAAACAGATTGTCCACATAAATCTTTCATTTGATTCGACAATCGCATATGACGAACCAACGTATTCATCCAAAGCTTCATTACTCAGTCTTGATACTGTAAAGCATAACAAATCTCTGCTCCAAGTATTCATAATGGCATCCGTCATATCATAACAGCTAAAGACAATGTGCCATAGACTGTCAGCCGTAAACTCTGCACCATTCTGTCTTAAAGAAATATCAACGCTGTTTTTGTCAGTTCCTAATACACCATTAATAGCCTGATGGAAAATGGAACGTGTTAATGAATCCTTTTGGGCTTGAGAAATATTTTCAGAAGAAATCTGCTGTTTCTGTACAGCATTAGCAATCATCTTCTGTAAACAGATTTTGACATCCTGTATTTCAAAAGGTTTAGTAACATAATCAGTTACGCCATATTGAATGGCAATCTTGGCATATTCAAAATCCTCATAACAGGTCAGAAATGAAAACTCGACATCGTACTTCTTTTCAGCAATGTATTTCAAAACTTCTATGCCATCACAAATTGGCATACCAATATCGCATAAAATCAGATCAGGCTTTTCTCTATCGATGATTTCCATAGCCATCTGACCGTTGTACGCTTCAATAATGTTTTCTACGCCTAACTGTTTGTAGTCAATTTGGCTTTTAAGTACCTCGATAACGGAAATGTCGTCATCACATAGCAGCAGTTTCATCGTCAACCTCCATATAAGGAATCATTACTTCTATTCTAGCACCGCCTTCTTCCCTATTGGAAAGATGCAGCAAGTCATTACGCTGGTAAATAAGATTTAATGTATAACGGGTATTAGTCAGACCTAAATGTTCCTTAGTAAATAAGTCATTTTCAGAGATATTATTTAGTGTCTGTAACATTTCTTCACTGAATCCGGCACCACTATCTTCTTCAGTGATCTTAACACCCTTGAAATTATCTTCATTAATCTCTTCAACTTTAATCTTCAAATATAATGTTTCATATAAAGTCATTGCATGTTTAAATGAGTTTTCAACAAGTGAGAATAACAACAACATTGGTATTCTTACTTCCAATAAATCAGTCGGACATTCAAAAGCCAGCTCGATACTATTAGGGAAACGGATTTTCTGCATACTGATGTAGTTTTCAATATGCTGTCTTTCATCATTAATCGTTGTCCATTCGCTAGAAGTATGTAGCATGTATCTGGTAAATTTAGCGAAGGCTGATATGTATTTTCTGATTTGTTCAGGAGTAGAACTGTAGGTCATATTACTGATAGTTGTAATTCCATTTAAGAAAGTGTGAGGCTTAACTTGAGCACGCAGCATCTTTAATCTGTTTTTCTCTTCGTTAAGTTTCATATCATATGACTCAATGGTTAATTTACCAATCTGGCCAGCCATATCATTGTAGCTTCGATACAAGTCAACGAACTCACTACTGCCAGCTGTCTGTTCATCTAAACGATAGTCAAGATGTCCTTGGGAAACCTCATTATTAGCTTTAATTAATTCAGTCATTGGAATCCTAATTTTCTTGTTCATGTAAACAATTAAGGCAATGACCAACATTACACACAATGCACTGTCCGCAATTATGAAAACAACAGGGAAACCATATTTTCCAAAATTACGGGAGACATCAACAACAGTAATTAAATCTAAGTTTACTCTGTTGGAGTAAGAAACTGAAATTGTCTTTTTTTCCAATACACCTGATTGTGGTTGTTCCTCACGACTCATCATTTCAGGAATCTCTAATGGTCCACTACATAAAAAGTATTGTCCATCATAATATGCATAACAGGAAGCATCATTACCTACCATACCTGTTTCATCTTTAATCGCATATAATGAACAGTCGCTTAAAGCACCAACAACATATTTACCTGATAATAATCCCTGATAGAAATAATTTTTACCATCACATTCCATGACGGACCAGTTTCTATTAGAAACAGATACATTGTTTTCTGTGCAATATCCTCTTATGTAGTTCTTTAAAACAACAGTATGATTGTTTTTCATTGATGAAGTGGAAGAATATAAAAACCAGTCACTTTCTATGTCATAAACGAAAATAACAGAAATGTCACTGTCGGCAATCAGTTTACCATTCATGGCATCTACAATCTTTCGATTTACCAGGTAGCTCATCATTGGACTGCCCTTACGAATTTCAGTGTTGTTATAAATTGTAACAAACAGGTCATAAGTCTGCGAATGAATGGCATCCAGTCTTGAAGATGTCAATGACGCCCATCTTTCCGATACGTTCTGGTTTGTATCCCTCATTGTTGACTCCGCCTGAACACGGAAAGAAATCGCTGAAGCACCCAATAATAAGGCTGTTGCAGCTAAAATGGAGAATAATAGAATAACTACTGTTTTAATCCATGATTTCATATAGTTGACACCTATTGCCATTATAACAAAAAAACGGGTCATTGCGACCCGTTTTCGTTACTATTATGTTTCGCTAATTATTTGTTAGCTTTAACCCATTCATCTACCTGAGCCTGGAAGTCAGCAACGATCTTATCAATGCCAGCATCTTTCAGAGCCTTTAAGAATTCTGGATATACATTAGCAGGATCAACGTCACCATAAGCAAGAGTATTACCATACTGCTCTACAACGTTCTGTACTGCTGCTGCTTCGTTAGCAACATTTCCAGTAGTAGGTGTGAAGCCGTATAGAGGTGGACACCAAGCCTTTGACATTAATTCTTTACCATAAGAGTTGTCTGAACCTGTATCAGCTGCTGAGCTGTCTTCTGATTCGAATACTAAGCCCTGGAAGCCGTTACCGATCATACCACAAGAGTACATGCAGTTGTAAGGGATTGAGTTGAAGTCTAATCCATCAGGATAACGTACTGCTGTATGGTCTTCGTTCCATACATAGTCCTGTCCTTCAGCACCGTAAATGAGAGTTTCCCATACATATTCATCAGTGTAGAGTAAGTTGATGAAACGAGCTGCTAAATCAGGTCTCTTACAAGTGTGAGAAATACCAATACCTAATGAGTCAGTGTATAAGTCGCCGATACCAATGTTAACAGCGCCGAATTCTGCACCATATGTATTCTGTTTAGTGAACATCTGAGCAATTGAGCTGCAATCTGCTGAGTGACCCATGATAACGCCCTTACTATTACCAGACATAACAACTGTGTCATGGCTTAATGTATTAGCGCTTCCTTCTGGATCAGCATATCCAGCCTGACGGAATTCATAAGCTTCCTGGATTGCTTTCTTATATGCATCTGATTCATAGTAGTTGATTAAAGTAGTGTCGTTGCCTACTGTACAAGCATATGAACCTACAACTGAAGTATGAGTGTAGATCTGCTCTAAGCTAGCGAACTGGTTTGTGTAAACGATGAAGTAATCATCTGGATAAGTCTTCTTTAATTCAGCCATTGCTTCGCCTAATGTAGTTAAGTCTTTAACTTTGCTTACATCAACGCCAGCTGTTTCAACCATTTCCTTATTGTAGATCCACTTCCAGTCAAGAACTGTACCGAAGTAACGAGGGATCATGTAGTACTTACCAGCCATCTTACCTGAACCGATAATGTTACCAATTAAATCAACTGTACCTTTTAATTCCTTGTCAAGATACTGGTCAAGTTCAATGATTAAGCCCTGGTCAACCCAAGAAGCCATTGAGAATACCTGAACGATGTCTGGTGCATCTTCTCCACCTGCTAATTCCATAGGGATCTTTGTGAAGTAGTCACCAATAGAAGTGATTCTTAATCTTACAACATATTCAGTTTCGTGCAGAGTTTCTTTCAGATATTTGTTGAGTTCATCTTCAACAACCTGAATTGCCTCTGGAGCTGGCTGAATGAACAATGTTGACATGTCAAGAGTGATTTCAGCTACTTCGCCTGGATCCTTTTCTTTCTGTGAACATCCAAACATTGTCAGAGCCAATAATGTAGTTAATAATACTACTAATAGTTTTTTCATTATAGTTT
>R21__coassemble_1455_pt1 | contig 15860 bp, 13 predicted proteins | sample R21__metabat2_high_PE_038 | metagenome-assembled genome bin R21 | reverse complement strand
CTTCACTTGAAACGTTATACTTATCTGCTATCGTACTTTCATAAAGAATACGCATTTTTAATAATAAACACCTGTTTACAATAGAAAAGAACAAACTTATAATAATAGTGAACAGTAGTTCATTTTTATTCACTTTTTGATGAGGTAAATATGGCACAAACTTTAAAAGACGACGTAAGAGAAAAGATCATTGAAAGCGCCAAAGAAGAATTCCTTAAATACGGATACGAAGATTCTTCAATGCGTAGAATTGCGTCCAACAGTGATATGACTGTTGGAAACCTTTATCGCTACTTCCAAAACAAGGAAGCTTTGAATGTAGAAATCGTTGGACCTACCTATACTCTAATTAACAATCTAGTTAAAAAACTTACAGGTAATAGAATTGATTTTGCATCAGAAAACTGGGCCAATAGTTTAAAGAAAGATGAACTCCAGGATATGTTTTCCCAACTGGGAAATGAGTTAGTTAATATCTATCTTAAGCATAAAATTGAATTTAACATCTTAATGATGCATTCAAAGTTAAATGATGAAATGATTGACTGGTTTACTTCCATGATTAATCAATATATTGTTTCCAATTATCCAGTGGAAAACTTACAACAGGAAGTATCTATATTATCTAAAAGTTTTGCCGTATCCATTTTTGATGGATTAAAAGTTTGTTTCCGTAGTAATAGCAATGAACAGCAGTTACGCACTGTTGTTAACACATATTTCAAGGCTTGTATTCATATCCTTGATCTTGAGATTAGTTTATAGAGGTATTGAACATGAGTTTTATTAGTTTCGATAAAGTCAGCAAAATTTACCAGATGGGTGAAGTAGAAATCAAAGCTCTTGATGAGATTTCTTTTGAAATCGAAAAGGGTGAGTTTGTTGTCGTATTAGGTGCCTCAGGTGCCGGCAAAACAACAATTCTTAACTTAATGGGTGGTATGGACACTTTAACTACTGGTTCTATTATTGTTGATGGCAATGATATTTCAAAAGCTGATGAAAAACAGCTCTGCGATTATCGTCGTTATGATATAGGCTTCGTTTTCCAGTTCTACAATCTTGTACAAAACTTAACTGCTAAAGAAAATGTTGAGTTAGCATTACAAATATGTAAGGACCCACTAGATGCCAAGATGGTTTTAGATATGGTTGGTTTAAAAGATAGAATGGACAACTTCCCTTCTCAATTATCTGGTGGTGAACAACAAAGAGTTGCGATTGCTAGAGCCGTTGCCAAAAATCCAAAAATCTTATTATGTGATGAACCTACTGGTGCTCTAGACTATGTTACCGGTAAACAGGTTTTAAAAGTTTTACAACAGATGTGTAAACAACAAAATATGACTGTTGTCATGATTACCCATAACAGCGCTTTAGCTGAAATGGGAGAAAAGATTATTCGTGTCAGAAGTGGTAAGGTTGAATCCGTCACTATGAATGAGCATCCAAAAGATGCGGAGGAAATTGAATACTAATGTTCCATAAAGATACCTTTAGGTTAATTGGCAAAACATTAAATAGATTTATCTCGCTGGTAATGATTGTTCTTATCGGTATTGCTTTTATGATGGGTTTGTTTGCAACAAGTACCATCATGCGTAAAAGCGTTGATAAATATGATGATGATTACAATTTACAAGATATCCAGCTGTACTCCTCTTATGGATTTGATGATTATGATGTTGAACAATTAGAAACTGTTGATTCTATTGAAACAGTCTTCGCTTCCAAGTCTGTTGATGTTTATATGAGAAACAATACTGATACTATTTGGGTAGCCAGAGTTGAAGAAGCAGACAGAACTATTAATCAGTTCCAGCTAATTGATGGACGAATGCCTCAAAGCCCTAATGAAGCTGTATTACTTGTCAGTTCTCTTAATGAAACAAGTCATAAACTGTTTGAGAAAGTTACTTTGTTTATTGAAGATGAAGATATTGGTGATTATTTATCACAAACTGAATACGTAATTGTTGGTATTGGCAAATCACCTGCTTATATGTCAAAAGTTCTTGGTTCATCCAATAGAGATAACATGGACCTCAATTGTGTTTTATATGTACCTAATGAGAACTTCGTGTTTGATTACTATACAACCGTTTATTTAGCACTTGATGGCAGTAAAGAGACGTTATCTTACACAAAGGAATACTCTAACTTCATTGATAGTAAATCAGACGAAATTGAAAACTTCGCTGTTGAGCAGCAGGATCATTTAAAAGAAAAGATCTTAGTCGAAACTAAAGAAAAAATCGCCGAAGGTGAAGAAGAACTAGCTAAACAAAAGGCAGAAAGCCAGGCAAAATTAGATGATGCTAAACAGCAGCTTGATGATGCCAATACAAAGTTGATTATCCTAGATGTAGCAACTCAGACGCTTGAACAAACAATTGTCGAAAGTGAAAGGGAAATTGCAACTAACGAAAATTATCTAAAAGAAAAGTCAGCAGAAGTCGATAGTAAAATAAAGGCTGTTGAAGATAATGACCCAGAAAATAGAAGTTTTGCGGAGATTTATACTGAAGTAAGCAGTGATTATGCTACTTACAATATTTTGCATCAGTTAAAAGAAAATGGTACTGAATCAGCAAGCGAAGAAACCATCAGACAACTTGAACAACAGAATCGTGAACTTCAACAGGAAATTGACCAGCAGAATGAATTAATCAGACAATACAATCAGCAAATTAGTGAACTTGATCCTTCAGCAGACGATTACTATACCCGTTTAACAGAATTACAAGCTAATATCTTAGCATGTCAATCCACTATCAATACTTGCCAGGCAACAATTGATGCTAACAATGCGACCATAGAAAATTTAAGAAACATTAATCAAGATGCCATCAGCATCAGCATTGAAAATGCCATGAACAGAATTGACCAGAATAATGGCGGTTCTATTGAAACAAGATATATTGAATTAACAAAAATTGAGCGTGAAAGAGCTGAATTAGAAACTGAACGTTTAACCATCCAGGCCAGCAAGAATGCCTTAGTCAGTTTAAATGAGACTGTTGAAGAATATAAGCAACAGATGATTGATGGACGTGCTGAGTATGAAGATGGACTCCAGCAATACAAAGAAGGTTTAATGACTTTCAATGATGAAATTGAAAAAGCTGAAGCTGAAATCCGTAAAGCTTACCAGCAATTGAAAGAATTACCAGCTGCCAGCTGGATGATTTTAAATAGAGATTATCACTACACTTCTTATATGTACGACAATACATGTAAACAAATGGAAGCTATCGGTATTACTTTGCCAGTTTTGTTCTATTTGGTTGCTGCATTAGTATGTATGACAACAATGACAAGATTGGTTGACGAACAAAGAGGACAGATTGGTGTATTTAGAGCTTTAGGTTTCTCAAAGACACAGATTATTTCTAAATATGTCATCTACTCTTTATCAGCAGCATTAATTGGTTCATTATTTGGCATTATTGTTGGAATGGCTATATTCCCTGAAGTTATTTATGATACGTGGCGATTAATGTATGACTTCCCTAACTATATAATCATCTTCCCAATTGGTACTTTATTAATTTGTATTGGTGCATTTACCTTACTGATGGCTGGTGTAACAGCATTAGTTGTTAATAAAACTTTAAAGGAAAGTCCAAGTCAGTTATTAAGGCCAAAAGCACCAAAAGCTACCAGCAAAGTATTCTTAGAAAAAATTAAATTTATCTGGAACAATTTATCATTCACCAGCAAAATTACAGCCCGTAACTTAATCAGATACAAAGCAAGATTCTTTATGACGGTTATTGGTGTTGCCGGTTGTACAGGTTTATTAGTTATTGGTTGGGGTATTAAAAACTCAATCGCTGATATCATTGAAATCCAATATGGCAAGATTTTTGGTTACGATTATAGCATCATTTTAGAAAACGACCATAACACCCAACAGGTAGTTGATGTGTTAAATAGTGATCTGACTAATGAATTTGTCGCACCATATATGTCATATAACTCCAAAGTATATTTAAGTCATGACAATAAAACTATTACGGTGAATGTCATTGATGCCCGTGATGGAAATCAGGTTTTAGGATTAACAAAAACTGATGGAGTTACCGAATTAAAGATGAAGAATAATGGCGTTATTCTTTCGGAGAAATTTGCGAAGAACTGTAAGATTAAAAAAGGTGATTACATCACCATTGAATCAGCTAATGGCATAAAAGCGACTGTTCAGGTAAATGATATCTGCCAGATGTTCTTCCAACACTATATCTTTATGTCGGATACCTGTTACGAAAATCTCTTTAATGAACCGGTTCATAACACCTCTATTGCTTTAGATACGACAGATGGAGCCAAAGCATTTGAATCGATTAAAGATATTGAAGGTGTTGAATCAATGATTGATTTCAATGGAATGATTCAACAGTTTGAGATTATGATAAATGCTCTAGACTTAATAATCTTGGTAATTATTGTTACAGCAGGTGCCCTAGCATTCGTCGTATTAATCAACTTAACACAAGTTAATATCTCCGAACGTATTCGTGAAATAGCAACCCTAAAGGTATTAGGCTTTAATGATAAAGAAGTAAACTCTTATTTATTCAAGGAAATACTTTTATTAAGTATTATTGGTGGATTAATAGGACTTCCATTAGGTGTTGTAGAACATCACTTTATAATGGGTGTCATTAATATGGAAATGGTAATGTTTGGCAACAATATCAGGGTAATGTCATTTGTATATGCTTATGTTATTACCATCGTCTTCACAATTATTGTTTTATATTTCACGCGTAAACCGCTGAAAAATATTCAAATGGTTGACTCACTAAAATCAGTAGAGTAATATATAATTACCTAATATATAGAAAGAAGTTAATAAGGAAGGGGTTAAATAATAAAAAAACAATTATTCTTATTTTGTCATTGTTATTGGTTTTGACTTTCACTGCTTGTGGTAAGAAAGGAAATGACGAACCAGATCCTAACAATAACAATCAGTCTTCAGAAAATAATGAAAACAATAACGAAGATAATAATCAGGAAAACAATGATGATAACAATCAATCTAATACACCTGTTATTGATGTTCACGAAAAGCACGACAGTGGATATTGGGCATCATTATACGGTACTAACGTTTGTCCTTTCAGCCTCGTAGCACTCGGTGTATCAAAAGGTTATCATTTCCGTGATGGTGGAGAGCTTGATATTTGGGCTTACACTGAAGAAAATACTGGCGGCTGGTATGTATATGATGGTTATCTTATTTCCGGTGATAATTTATTCGCTGTTAATTTAAGTGAAGCAGATTCTTTCTCCAGCTGTTGTGATTATGAAGCAAAGGCTTACACAGGTAAAACTTTAAGCGAAGACGAGAGAAAAGAGCAACAGCTCGGTTCATTCTATATTCTCAATTCCTACACACCTGTTCGTACAAACTGGGGTATTCAGTTTGTTCCAATGAAGGATATCGGTGAGGACTTCGAAGTTCCAAAGTACACAGTATACGGCTTTGCAAGCGAGCTCTCCGAGCAAGAATGGTTCCGTTTCTACATTAAATTAGGAAGCAATTGGGCGGCTTCGAACGTTTCTCTTTGGGCATTTGAACATATTCCATATACAGAGTATCCAGAAACACTCTCAAAAGAGTTACAGGAAAAAGGTTCTTATCTCGGATCATTTGAGTATTTTGAAGAATCAGATTCAACATATCTAGATGCTTACATTCCAAATGCAGATGCCGAAGGATTTGCACCAGGCAAAATTGACATTGTTCTCACTGGTGGTGAGGAAAACGTTATTGTTGGTGTAATGGAAATTAACGTTATTGCTGAAAATTAGTAATAATTCAACAAAACAATTCAAAATAAAACCCAGGTGATTTCTCATCTGGGTTTTCCACTTTTTAGGTGGGACGCTTAATCAATTGAAATGTAATTTGTTTTGTCTTCTAATGGTAATTCCTCTTTAGGAATACTGATATTCAGGATACCATTATTGAAGTTTGCCTTAATCAGGCTCTGATCAATGTTTCCGACATAGAAGCTTCTTGACTGGCTACCATAATAGATTTCTCTACTGATGTATTTCTTATTTTCATCTTTATTATCATTTGTCTTAGTAGCTTCAATCTTAAGATAACCATCATCATAGGAAAGTTTTACGTCTTCCTTTGTGTAACCAGGTAATTCAACCTCTAATAAGTACTCATTTTCATTCTCAGTAATATCTGTACGAATAGTAGAGAAATTACCATGGTAGAATGTTGGTTTGAAGAAATCATCAAAGAAATCTCTTTCAAAACTCTTTCTTGGACTTAAATAATAATTCAACATAATAATTCACTCCTTCTTTCTTATTTGTTTAATCATTAGCACTCTCATTACCCAAGTGCTAATTATATTATAGACTAAAAATTAGCACTGTCAATACTTGGGTGCTAATTTTTTAAATATTTTTTATGATTTTATTTTTAGCCTTCAACAATCTTTCTGGCTACATAAACGCCTGATGCTGAAGCATGTGATAACGAGTGAGTGACACCTCCACAGTCGCCAATGATATATAGACCTTTATGTGAAGTTTCTAAGTTGTTATCAACATCTACTGACATATTATAGAATTTAACTTCAACTCCGTATAATAATGTGTCCATCGCAGCTGTACCAGGAGCAATCTTATCTAACTGATAAATCATTTCAATAATTCCATCCAAGATTCTCTTTGGCATGACAAGTGATAAATCACCTGGTGTAGCATTTAATGTTGGTACTGTAAATGACTCCTGGATTCTCTTTTCTGTTGATCTCTTTCCTTGAATCAGATCTCCGAATCTTTGAACCATAACGCCACCGCCTAACATATTAGACAGTCTAGCAATTCCCTCACCATAACCATTTGAATCTTTAAATGGTTCGGTAAAGTTTTTAGATACTAATAATGCAAAGTTAGTGTTTCCTGTATGTAAGGCTGGGTCTTCATAAGAATGACCATTAACAGTAACGATACCATTGGTGTTTTCGTTTACGACAACACCCTTAGGATTCATACAGAATGTTCTAACTAAATCGCCATACTTCTGAGTACGATAAACAATCTTGCTTTCATATAATTCGTCAGTGAATTCAGAGAAGATTTCGTATGGTAACTCAACTCTGACACCAATATCAACACGTGAAGAGTTAATCTTTAAATCAAGGTCTTTGCAGACATCTTCAATCCAGCTGCTGCCACTTCTACCAGCAGAAATAATAACTTTATCAGATTGGAATTCTTCTTTATCTGTCTGTACAGTATATCCATTTTCATCATGAATAACACGTAAAGCAGTCGTGCGAAAATGGAAATCAACCTTATCTTCAAGATGTTTATATAGGTTACCTAAAACAACATAGTTGATATCAGTTCCTAAATGTCTGACAGATGCATCCAACAACTGCATGCCTTGATCCATACATTTCTTTTTCAATGCGGAATTAGTTGTGGAATAAAGTCTTGTTCCTTCACCGCCAAATTTCATATTGATTCCATCGACATAGTACATTAAGTCCATTGCCTGCTGTCTGCCAACATATTGATATAATGTACCACCAAAACTGTTGGTAATATTATATTTACCATCAGAAAAAGCACCAGCACCACCAAAGCCACTCATAATTGAACATGTCTTACAACCAACACAGCTCTTTATCTTTTCTCCATCGATAGGGCATTTTCTTTCTTCAAGTTTTCCACCCTTTTCAATGATGCAAATCTTTAAATCAGGATTCTTTTCTGCTAATTCATAAGCAGCAAAAATGCCACCCGGGCCAGCTCCAATTATCAATACATCGTATTTCATACTAAGCACCTCAACACCTAACTATTATAACAAAAACACACTAATAAAAGGAGCCTTTCGGCTCCTAAGTTGTAATATTTCTAGTCAGCTTTGAATAAATCGTAAACGTCTGAAATTGGTTCTCTGTTTGCGATTGCTTCAATACCCTTAGCAAGTAACTGGGCAACTGATAAGACTTTTAAGTTTGGTACAGCAGCTAATTCTTCTGGGGTTCTTTCAATTGTATTTGTGATAACGAACTCTTTAACTTCGCTATTGGCAATCTTTTCTAATGCGTTATTAGAGAATACGCCATGAACAGCAGCACAATAGATGTCTTTTGCGCCATGTTCTTTTAACATCTTAATGCCACCTAAAAGTGATCCGCCTGTATCTACTAAGTCATCAACGATGATACAATCCTTGCCTTCAACATCACCAATTAAGTGTAATGCTTCAGCAACGTTTGGTTTGCTTCTTCTCTTATCGATGATAGCGATAGAAGCATTACCGATTGAGTCAGCAAGTTTTCTAGCTCTAGTAGCTCCACCATGGTCTGGTGATACAACAACTGGTTCATCTAATCCTTTATTTCTAAAGTACTGGCCAATCATATCCATAGCAGTTAAGTTATCTGTAGGAATCTTGAAGAAGCCCTGAATCTGAGTTGCGTGTAAGTCAATTGCTACTGCTCTATCAGCGCCTGAAGCCTGTAATAAGTCAGCTACAAGTCTTGAAGTGATTGGCTGTCTTGGCTTAGCTTTACGGTCCTGTCTAGCATAACCATAATATGGCATAATAACTGTTGCTTCATCGCAACTTGCTCTTTCAACAGCATCTAAGCAAATAAGAATTTCCATCAGGTTTTCATTAACTGGTTTGCATGTAGATTGAACGATAAATACATGCTTACCTCTTACTGAAGTCTGTGGTTCAACAAGAATTTCACCATCAGCGAAATGACTGACATTGACTTTTCCTTCTTCAACGCCTAAAATTTCGCAGATTTCAGCAGTTAACTGCTTACTTGATGATAAAGAATAAATTACGACATTATCCATAAACTCTACCCCCTTAATGCTGTTTATTTAGATATTTTTCGCCATAGCCTTTTTTGTTCTGCTGACGGCTTCTGGCAATTGCCATGTCTCCTTCAGCGACGTCGTCGGTGATTGTTGAGCCAGCTGCCAATACAGTATTATCTGCGATTGTTACTGGAGCAATAAGATTGACATTGGAACCAATGAAGACGTGGTTACCAATTGTTGTTCTAAACTTGTTCTTCCCATCATAGTTTACAGTGACAACTCCGCAACCGAAGTTACACTTTTCGCCTACTGTTGCGTCACCTACATAAGTAAGGTGCGCACATTTACTTCCTGTGCCGAATTCAACATTCTTCATTTCTACGAAATTACCAATACGGCAGTTATCATAAATATGACAGTTGTTTCTTAAATGTGAATTAGGTCCTAATGAAATGTTGTTGTCTAACTGGCTGTCAGTAACTCTTGAAGAGATGATTTTGTTGCCATTACCGATTGTAGCATTAATAATGACTGTTCCTTCTTCAATGATATTGTCATTGCCAATTACTGATTTTCCTTCAATACGGACATTTGGATAAATAGTAGTATCCTGGCCAATTTTTACATCTGGTCCAATATATGTGTTCTGTGGATCAACTAATACAACACCGTTTGCCATATGCTGACTATTGATTTTGTTCTGCAACCATTTGTTAGCACTTGCCAGTTCAGATGGTGAGTTAATGCCCTGCATTTCATCTTTATCATCAGAAACGACAGCTGTAACTTTATGGCCATGCTTCTTAAATACTTTAACTAAATCTGTGATGTAATATTCATGCTGTTTATTGTTGTTATCAATTTCGTAAATGTATTTCCACAATAACTGATTATCAACACAATAGATGCCAACATTGATCTCGTTTATTTCAATCTGCTCTTTTGAGCAATCTTTTCTCTCAACAATAGCCTGAACATCACCATTGTCATCACGGACAATTCTTCCATAATGAGCAGGGTCCTCTAACTTTACAGTTAATAGAACTAATGGATATTCTTCGCTAGCATCTAGCATCTTCTGGTATGTTTCTTTTTGAATTAATGGACAGTCACCATTAATGATTAAAGTCTTACCTTCTTCATCTTTTAATTGTGATGCCTGCATTACAGCATGAGCAGTTCCTAACAATTCTTCTTGTGTAGCATACTGGCAGCTGTCTTTTAAATAGTTTCTAATACTGTCACCATCATAACCAACAACAAAGACCTTTCTGTTAACAGAAAGTGAATCTAATGTGTCATTTATATGGCCAATCATCGGTTTATCAAGGACTTTATGCATTGTCTTTGCATGATTAGAATTCATACGTGTGCCTTTACCGGCAGCCATAACAATTGCTGATAACATAACCCCTCCGATTTATTACTCTCATTTTATCACACCTAAGGTGTCATTACATTGTAAAAATGTTGGTTTTAATGACAAATTTATAGTTTTCCTTAGCATGTTTTATTAACTTGGTGAACTTTTCATTTTCGTCACCTAAAACGAATACTGTTGAACCACTACCACTCATTAAAACATCTTTATAACCGAATTTTTTGCAGTCTTCGATAATATTTCCAATAGTATCAAGAATTTGAATTGCTGGTATCTGTAATGAGTTACCAAGTAATTCTTCAATACTTTCATTATTCATTAATGCGTTATATAACTTATCAATGTTTGGATGATCAACTTCAAGCTTGTCAGCCAGTTGGTAACATTCTTTTGTGTTGATTCCTTGTTCTGGTTTGATCAGTAAAACATTGAACTTTCTATCTAAATCAATAGGTTCAACAATTTCACCAAAACCCTTTACTCTTGCTGGTTTACTGTAGATACAGAATGGGATATCTGCTCCAACTTTTGATGCTAACTGAGCCAACATTTCCTGGGAAATATTTAATTTTAAAAGTTTATTAACAATACGCATTGCAGCTGCACCATCAGTGCTTCCACCAGCTAATCCCGCACACATTGGAATATTCTTTGTTAACTTGATGTCAAACTGCTGCTTAAAGCCGTATTCTTTTCTTAATACTTCAATACATTTATAAACAAGATTATTTTCATCATATGGACAATCAACATTACATTGATATTTTGTTTCTTTGCTTAACTTAATATCTACGATATCGTAAAGATTAATAGGTAACATAATCATGTCTAAATCATGATAACCTGTAGAAAGAACGCCCTTTATGTTAATAGACAGATTTATCTTAGCGTATGCCTTTTCTCTCATTTTCAATTACCTCATAAATCTTTAAGTAATCCGCAATTGTCAGTTGTTCAACTCTGGCTGTTTCTGATATGCCAATGTCTGTTAACTGCTGCTTTGTTATCTGATAACCACAGTCATTTAGGTTGGAAAGTATCACTTTTCTACGACGGCTGTAACAAGTTTTAATTATATCACAAAATAGCTCTTCATTCTCCACTCTGTTATCCTTTTTCATTTTAAAAATTAAAACTTCTGAATCAACATGAGGAGCAGGAATGAAATTGTTGTGTGAAACGCTCATTAACGAACTAACATCACAATAATATTCAGCCAACACTTGAACAGTGCTGTAATCTTTTCCTTTTTCCTTACCAGTAAACCTTTTAGCAACTTCCTTTTGCATCATGGCTACAATCTTTTCAACATTCTTTCCTTCAGTGAACAATTTAACCAACAAATCAGAAGTGATGTAGTAAGGAAGATTTGATACTACTGTCACCTTTTCTTCAGGTAATTTAGCTTTCAAGAAGTCCTCATTGATAATTGTGACATTATCGTATTTATCAAGATTGTCATGTAATACTTCAATCAGATCATTATCAATTTCGTATGTTGTAACGCTGTTAGAATTTAAGGCTAATACTTCTGTTAATGCACCAATGCCTGCACCAATCTCAATTACGTCACAACTCTTATCAACTTCACCAGCAATCTTATTTAAAACTGATGGCTCAACAAGAAAGTTCTGTCCATATTTCTTTTTGGCGGACAGATTATATTTCTGTAATATTTGTTGGGTTTGGGATTTAGTTCCAATAAGTTTATTGTCCATAATTCTTTAAAATTTCTTCGATCTCTTCTTTTTTAATTTCCAACATATTTAAATATTTAAATAAAGTTTTGTTGTTACAGCTGCCAAGCTTTAATTGGGCAGTAAGATAGTCTCTTTTCTTCTTATCGCCCATTAAACCAAAATCAACATAATCTTCATGTGATAAGCTTTCCTTGTTTTCTGTAAAGGTAACAACATTTTCTAAGGCCTGTAATATATCACTGTCTTCCATATATTCAATGCCGACGTTTCTTTTGCCAATTGCCTTATCATGTTCAACAAAGACATGTTTAACACCAGGAATTCTTTCCATTATCTGATTGCGGATTTTTTTGCCTGGATAATCCGGATCAGTCATAACAATGACACCTTGTTTTTCGGCAGCTTGGGCAATAATGTTTAAGGCATCCTCATTTAAGCCCAAGCCATTAGTTAATAAGATGTCACAATCAAAGAGTTTTTCTAATCTGTCTTTATCATGTTTGCCTTCAACCACCAGTAATTCCTTAATCTTTTTCATCAAAGAACCTCCTGTAGTTTTCCATTAACTGTTCCATTAACTGTTGAGGATCCATATCTTTCAGTTGTGCAATATGTTCACCAACATATCTGACATAAGCGGTTTGATTCATTTGTCCTCTGAAAGGAACTGGTGTTAAATATGGGCAATCTGTTTCAATCATCATTTTATCTAGCGGAACTTCCTTAGCATTCTTTTTGGGTTCAGTAGCATTGTTAAAAGTAACTACACCGCTAAAAGAAATGTAATATCCAAGTTTCAGATATTGTTTCATCATTTCGTTTGATTCCGAAAAACAATGCATTAAAACTTTATCACCAGCATATTCTTTTAAGATATCGTATGTGTCTTTAGCAGCATCACGGCTATGAATAATGACAGGCTTATTATGTCTTTTTGCGATTTCTAACTGTTTGATAAACAATTGTTTTTGAACATCTTTTTTTGTATCGTCCCAATGGTAATCCAAACCAATTTCTCCAACCGCTACAAGACTATCAACAACACTTTCCAGATATTGTAAATCTTCATCTGTTACATGGTCAGCATCTTCTGGGAAATAGCCAAAAGAAATATCCAAAAATGGATACTGCTGCTGCTTTTGCAAAGTATAAAGATACTCTTCTTTATTTAAACAAATGACGTTATTTCTTAAGACATTGTTCTGTTTAGCGATACTTAAAAAATTATCAAAATCTTTTTTGTATCTTTCTTCGTTTATATGACAATGTGAATCTATCCAATAACTCATTATTTACCTACACAGAATCTTGAGAAGATGCCATCTAACAAATCTTCCCTAGAATATTCTCCTAAAATCTCTTTCATGCATCTGTATGCATTCTCAATGTCTTCATTAACTAAATCTAATGGTACATCATCAGCTAACTGCTGCTTAGCAGAAATAATAGAATCTTTAGCTTGGCGCATTAAAGATATCTGTCTTTCATTTGTTAAGGCAGGTTGAGTTAGTACAACACGATGATTTTCAAACATTTCATTTATCTTATCAACTAATTGAGAAATGTCGTTGTTTACTGCACTGATTGATAATTGTCCTTCGACATAATGTAAATCAGATTTGTTATAGACAACAATACGATTTGTTCCCTCTGTTTCATCTAATAAACGCTGGTCTTCCTCGTCAAAATCACTACCATCAATAACCACAATAACTAATTGTGCTTCATTTAGAGCCTGGCGTGATTTTTGAATACCAATCTGTTCAATGGAATTATCGGTCTGATGAATTCCCGCTGTATCGATCAGGTGAATAGTAACATTTTTAAGATGAATGTCTCCTTCAACCAAGTCTCTTGTTGTACCGGCAATATCAGAAACTATTGCTTTATCCTGTTGTAATAAAGCATTTAATAATGAGCTTTTTCCAACATTTGGCTTACCAACAATAACAGTTTTTATTCCCTCTTTAATAATTAAAGAACTTTCAGCTTTATTCAAAATGTCTTCACTTCTGTTAATCCAGTCTTCAACCAGCTGTTTTACTTCACCAGAAGTAATAACACCATTGTCATCATATTCAGGATAGTCAATATTAACTTCAATATGAGCAATACACTGTTCAAGATCATTGATTAATGGCTTTAACAAATGAGAGATAGAACCGCTTAAAGAGTTAACTGCTAATCTGGCATTATCACGATTATCAGCCATGATAATATCATTAACAGCTTCTGCTTGGGTTAAGTCAATCTTGCCATTTAAGAAGGCACGCTTAGTAAACTCACCATTAATAGCCTGTCTTGCTCCATAACTTAAGCATAATGTTAAAATCTTTCTAGTAATATAAAGACCACCATGGCAATTGATTTCTACCATGTCTTCTCCAGTAAAGGAATTAGGTGCTCTAAAAACGTTTACCAGTACCTCATCAACATTCTTGCCATCTTCTGGATCAATGATGAAGCCGTAGTAAATATGGTAACCTTGATAGTTACGGTCTTTTGTTTTGAATATTTTATTAAGCACATCAAAACTCTCACTGCCTGACATTCTTACTATTGAAATAGCACCGGCTGTAATGTTTGATGTGGATATAGCTGCAATAGTGTCATTCATAATAATCACCATACTTATTCTATCACATTTTCAATATATTAATTATAAGGGCAAGGTATAAAAAATCGTTACAATTGTAACGATTTGGTTTTATTTGATTTACGATTGTTGATTTTTAACTTTTTTCAACAATATCATACATAGTACAAACGGTACCGCCGATAACACACTACCAATTAGGCCTAATAACTTCAAGGACATTGTATCGCCCAAGAATCCATACAATAGCGATGATATCGCACAACCTAAAGTTGATATTGTGGTCATTAAACCTAATAGAACTCCTCTTGACTGCTCTGGTAAAGCAAGTACTAGAATGGCATTAAATAAACCATTACCAAAGGCATTCAGTAATGAACAGATTAAATAACATGCTGATGTAAAAATCATTGAAGGATAATATGTACCAATACCCATAATGAGCATTGAAATAACAAAGCTAATACAACCTATTGATAACTGTTTATTTTCTTTAATTGTGAATACTGTTAGTAATCCGATTCCTATAACACCGCCTAATGACATAATTGATGACAAGTATCCATACTGTTCAAGCGTAAATCCAACATCTAAACAATATGCTAAAAATATGTCATTAAAACCTGATATAAACAGATTTGTTAGAATACTAGTTCCCATCATAAGGAATACTACTTTATCTTCAACAACAATTTTGCATCCTTTGACAAAATCGTTTAATACCATTGAAACATTAACTTTTTGTTGTTCGTTGTGGCTTGGATAATTGGTGACAATTGTTTTCATTAATCCGGCAATCAGATAAGCAATACCATTGATTAGAATTGTCTCGCCAACACCAAACTTAACTAATAAGGCTCCACTCATTGCTGTGCCAGCCATCTGAATCAGCTGAACAGCTCCTGAGTTTGCTGATTGCCCTTTAACCAGAATCTTTTCATCCAAAATATCAACCAGTAAAGACGAAGCAGCTGGCGAATAGAATGATGAACAAATACCGGATAGAATTACCGCAATAATAAATATCGCATTTGGAACATTGTCCTTTAGGGTTAATAAACCAATGATGGTAAAGAAAACGCCTCTAACTAAATCGGCGACAACAATAACATTCCTTCTTTTTAAGTGGTCTGTAATGGCACCTGTAAATGGTGACAAAATGACAATAGTAAAAAATGAAATTGATGATATTATTCCCATTAGGGTTGTTGAGCCAGTTTTTTCATAAACATAGTAACTGACTGCAGCGCTATAAAGGATAGCCCCAAAGCTGGAAACAAGCCCGCCAATTAAAAGAGAGAGATAATATTTATTGAAAAGTATATAAATAATTGTGATATTCTTTGCTTGACTT